>Ga0316192_10000010_pt1 | contig 112032 bp, 91 predicted proteins | sample MerIslwburrow_MG_FD_204931 | JGI IMG/M metagenome (GOLD analysis project Ga0316192, IMG submission 204931) | Coastal sediment microbial communities from Maine, United States - Merrow Island worm burrow | ecosystem: Environmental > Aquatic > Marine > Coastal > Sediment | place: USA: Maine...
ATATGGGGCCACGGATTATTGGAGGCAAGCATGAAAATGTGACTGAGCCAACAGTGATTCCAGGCAAACGTGGTGCTTTCCCTGTTCAGGTGCAGGCTGCGCATAACGGCAAAGACCTCTATATGCGCTTTCAGTGGGAAGCAGGTGATCACACGCCAGCCCCATTTGTTGATGGCGGCAAAATGGATCCTGAAAATCCTGTAAAACTGGCAGTCATGCTGGCTACAGATGATGTGCAATATGCCTCTCAAGCCGGTTGCTGGGGTACATGTCATCATGATCTGAATGCCATGCCACATCAGCCAGAGGGTAAAGAGGTTACTAAATACATCACAGAGAGCCGCACCAAAATTGAGATCAAAGGCCGACGCGGTAAGAAGCGTGGTGGTTGGGATAAGCTGAAGCCTGAAGGTGATATCAAGGCCGAGTTAGATGCTGGTCACTTCATGGATATCCTGCGGGTTAATTCCGGCACGGGTAAAACTGAAGATGGACATATCCTGAAAGACCGGGTGATGGAAGGCGGTCAAGGGCTTGGTGGTAGCGCTGTGCTGGATGGGAGTACCTGGACAGTTGTCATTCACCGTAAGCTGGCCTCTGGCAAAGCAGGTGATTTGAGCTTGGCGCTGGATAAGGTCTACAACCTGGGCTTTGCTGTTCACGATGATCACACCAATGGTCGTTACCATCATGTCTCGTTAGGTTATAAGCTGGGTTTTGATAATGCTGAAGCTGAAGTCAATGCCGTTAAGCGAGATATCAAAGCAGCTGCTGCCGCGCCAGCTGGTGCACCAGCCGCTTCAAAGGCTGTAGCTAGCGGTGGTGGAGCTGCTGTAGCTGTAAATGTTGATTGGAGTAAGGCTACGGGCCGTGAGATCAACATCTTTTACCCTGGGCAAGCCTCTATGGAGTGGGTGCTGACAGGTAAAAATCATGGTGGTGCTCGCGCCTTCACCAAGGGTGGCGACCGCTGTTTTGACTGTCACGATAATGAGACCCTGGATATGGGGCCACGAATTGTTGATGGCAAGCATGAAAATGTGACTGAGCCGACAGTGATTCCAGGCAAGCGCGGTGCCTTCTCCGTTCAAGTTGAGGCAACTCATGATAAAGAGAACCTCTATCTGCGCTTTCAATGGGAAGCTGGAGAGCATACCCCTGTGCCTTTTGCTGATGGCGGCAAAATGGATCCTAAAAACCCTGTGAAATTGGCAGTTATGTTGGCTACAGATGATGTCCAGTATGCCTCTCAAGCTGGTTGCTGGGGTACCTGTCATCATGATCTGAATGCTATGCCGCATCAGCCAGAGGGTAAAGAGGTTACCAAATACATCACAGAGAGCCGTACCAAAATCGAAATTAAAGGTCGACGCGGCAAGAAACGTGGTGGCTGGGATAAGCTGAAGCCTGAAGGCGATATAAAGGCTGAGTTAGATGCTGGTCATTTCATGGATATCCTGCGGGTCAATTCCGGCACGGGTAAAACTGAAGATGGCCATATCCTAAAAGATCGAATGATGGAAGGCGGTCAAGAGCTTGGTGGTAGCGCGATACTGGACGGAGATACCTGGACGGTGGTTATTCAGCGTAAGCTGGCCTCTGGCAAACCAGGCGATTTGAGCTTGGCTCTGGATAAGGTTTATAACCTGGGTTTTGCGATACATGATGACCACACTAATGGTCGCTATCATCATGTTTCTCTAGGCTATAAATTAGGCTTCGATAATGCTGAAAGCGAGCTTAATGCCACGGCTCAGTAGTTGCAGTAGAAGAAACGTTGAAAACCGCGGCTGCTATCTTTTAAAGATAGCAGCCGCGGAACCATCGGAAGCTATGTTAAAGCCAGCAAATGCCAATAACGGTTTGCAAACCAAGTATCTCAAAGTGATCACTTCATACTAATTCCCAGCAGCTATTGCACATCAGATAGCCCGCCCTCATTAATAACATTGCTGTATCCCATTCGTTCAAGTGTTGCCTTTGCAATGCCTGCACGTACACCAACAGCGCAGTAGAGATGTATTTTTGTGATTGTATTTTTAGCGACTGTTGCTATGCGCTGAGCAATAGCCGTATGCGGAATATTAATGGCGCCATCTTTATGTCCCCGCTGATACTCAGCAACGGTGCGCACATCAATCCAAATTTCACCAGAAGTAGCACTTGCTTGAGCAGTAGCTGTGAGTGAAACAAGGGTGATAAATATAAATAATAGTTTTTTCATTTGAGATACCAGTGCCGGTGTTAATAAAACATAGTGGTTGAATATTTACGCCACACTCCGCGCAATTGCAACTGATGCAAAAAGATGGGCATACTTTGCGGTATGCTGTTTTTTGACTAAATTAGGCGCAGAAAAGTTCATGGCTTCTCATAAGGAAAGAATGTTGCGCAGGCGTGCTCGTGGCCAGGCGCTCGAGCGTTATGAAAAGCACCGACGCTGTAATCTATTGGCCAAGCCGGGCGTGCATGAGTTTGTCGTTGTGCTTGACCGGCTTAAGGCAGGGTTTAATGTGCCCAAAATCTTTCGTAGTGCTGAAGTTTTTGGTGCTCATGAGGTTCATCTGATTGACATTGGGCCTTTTGATCCTGCTGCGGCAAAGGGTGCGTTGAAGCGTGTCCCCGCGCATTTTCATAGTGATTTTGAGTCGTGTTACCAGAGACTTGTTGAACGTGGTTATACGTTATTTGTACTAGAGGCTGATGCGGGTCAGGCTCTATGGGATGCTGAATTACCTGACAAAAGTGCCTTTATTTTTGGACATGAGGAGCTGGGAGTTCAATTCGACAAGCAGCACTATCCAGAGATCAAAGCACTGTCGATTCCTCAGTTTGGAAAAACGGAAAGCCTGAATGTGAGTGTTGCTGCTTCAGTTGTGATGTATGAATATGTGCGGCAACAAAAATCGCTATAATTGAAGATGCTGGAAGCATGCAAACAAAATTACGCTACCACATCAAATCATCAGGTACCTTGTAGTCGGCATAGCAATCATCTTCATCATCGTGCTGAGCTGTTTCACACTGAATGATAGATGCACTATCGCGTAGGCTAATCTTTTCTGCCACGGCGGTTGGTACCAGTTTGTAGTCATTGCCAAGCTTTACAATAGCAAGCCTTCCCCGGCTAAGCTGTTTGTGAATCTCTGCGGAGAGGTGGAGGTTTTTAATGACTTTATTATCGGTAAAATTGTAGCTGATCTCACCTTCATAATCAGTGATACAGTTAAGCTCAATGAGCTGCACGATTTGAGCTTGAATTGCTTTTTTATCGGCTTCTTCCTTGCGTTGTAGATTAAGCTCGCGATCACGTTTTACCTTTTCGGCTTGTAGCTGCTGCAGGCGCAGTTTATCTTCATCAATAGTTTTTTCCTGGCGCTGCTTTTTGGCCTGTTTATGCTTTGCCTTCTGGGCTTTATTGGCTTTTTTTTCATCGACCAGACCGGTCTTTTTGAGTTGATCGAGTAGTGAGTTGCCCATGGCTTAGGATGATCTCTTGTGCAAAATTAAATGACGTATTGGCTTGATAGCCATGATGAGGAGTAATAATAAACTAATGAGTGTTAAAGGCGTAAGTGTTGGCTCGTTAGCGATTGTTGTTTGTAGTGTTTCTGCGGGTGTGGGTAGCTCAAAGTAGAGCCATGAGGCATCCAGCAGCAGCCCCAGCAGAATGCTAATTCCACCTACGCCAATCAAATAAGCGATTAAGGCTTGTTGCCCCAGCTCTTTTTTTACCAGGATGATGCCTGCCAGATTGCTTGCTGGCCCAGCCAATAGAAAAACCAGCACGGTGCCGGGAGACATTCCAGCAAAAAGCATGGCGTGTGCCAGTGGCGTGCTGGCTGTGGCACAAACATACATAGGGACAGAGATCAGCATAATGAGCAGCATGGTGCCAAGCCCGCTTCCCCACTCTGCCAGCGCAGCGGGAGGGACTAGAGTGACGACGAGACCGGCTGCCAACATGCCTATAGCTAACCAGATTGAGAGATCATCCAATAGGTCGCTGAAGGCGTAGTGGAGGCCGGATAGGGTGCGTTGCGTCAGGGATGCTGGTTGAGCGCTTTGCGTGTCGGATTTGCTGGAGCAGCAGCTGGTATTGCTGCAACTTTCTGTGTTTGCACGCTGGGGTGGAGAATCATTCTCTGTAAAGCCCACCAGAAGCCCGGCGGTGATGGCAGAAATGACAGCGGCAATCGGACGGATGATGGCGAGCAAAGGCCCTAACAGAACCCAGGATAGGGCGACAGAATCGACTCCGGTTTCGGGGGTGGCAATCAGAAAGGATGTTGTCGAAGCACGTGATGCGCCGCTTCGATGTAGTGTGAAGGCTGCGGGCAGCGTGCCACAGGAGCAGAGTGGGAGTGGTGCGCCAATAAGAGCCGCTCGGGTAACAGCTATAGGTCCAGATCCTCCTAGTAGTTTGCCGACCAGCTCCATTGGTAGCCAGGCGCGCAATAAACCAGCAGCGATTAATCCAAATAGCAGCCAGGGGGCAGAAAGTAGGGTAAGCCCTAGGGTGTTTTCAATAAATGTTATCAACTGGGTTTTTTGGTTTTGGGTTCAGGCACCGGATCAAAGCCACCAGGGTGGAAGGGGTGGCAGCGCAAAATTCTCTTGATTCCAAGCCAGAGTCCATATGCTGAGCCATGTGTTTCAATGGCTTCCTGGGTGTAGTGCGAGCAGCTTGGAAAATAACGACAGTTATTACCCAGAAATGGACTAACAATGTACATATAGCCCTTGAGGATGAGGATTAAAAACTTTTTCATAATTTAAAGTGTAGGGTGTGGAGTGCTATTTTGCATCTAGTGGAGGAGATGGTGCAACACAGATGGGCGTTGTGGCAAACGTGCTCTGTTAGTAAATTTTAACTAAAAGAAGGATTTATTGTTAAACACCACACAGCATTGGAGAGTGATACTTTTTCCCCTAAAAAAAGAAAGCCCCAAAATACGGGGCTAGTCATTAACTCATAATTATAATTTTTATTTAGGGTATTGGACTGCTTCTTCCCGTTACAGTATCCAATAATGATCCATTAATCAGGGCGATAATGGAATCAATAAGTGATATGCAAGAGTGGTGCCAATAGGCTGCGTGCGCTGCTATTAATACATTAAAGACTATTGTTGCTGGCGGCTTATGGTGGGGTGTGTAAAAAATATTGACGCTATTAAAAATGTGCTCTTTGTTTCTATATAAATAAAAACACAATAAATCAACAGCTTAAGTCGTTTTTGGTTGTTGTGTTTATGTATTTCCCACTTTTTCGCTGTAAAAAAACCTGACAGGGTGCCTATTCTGCACACTCGCACATAGATATCTTGATTCAAACGGTTGTTTTATCGAAGGGCTACTAGTTAAACCGCATCTCCAACAAACGGGTTGCTTCGACGTTCTTCTCCAAATGTTGAGACAGAGCCGTGGCCTGAGATGAACTGCACGTCATCGCCCAGTGGCCAGAGTTGACTGTGTATGGACTCAATGAGCGTTGCGTAATCGCCGCGAGGAAAATCGGTGCGGCCTATTGACCCTTTAAAGAGCACATCACCCACAAATGCGAGCTTCTCCCCAGGGTGGTAGAAGACCACATGGCCGGGTGTGTGGCCCGGGCAGTGAAGTACGTCAAGCTCTATATTACCAAAGGTGACCTTGTCGCCATCTTTCAGCCAGCGTGCGGGGATGAAGACCCTGGCCTTCTCCGGAAGGCCGTAGGCTACGCTCTGTTCAGGTAATCCATCAATCCAGAATTGATCTTCTTTGTGTGGGCCTTCAATGGGGATATTGAGCTTTTCTGCCAGGGCTGCAGCCCCGCCTGCGTGGTCGATATGGGCATGGGTAATGAAAATCTTTTCAATCTCAACCCCCATCTTGTTGGCCTCTTCTATGATGAGATCAATCTCGCCACCGGGATCTATCACAGCGGCTCGCTGGGTCTCTTCGCAGCAGAGTATGGAGCAGTTTTGTTGCAAGGGGGTTACGGGAATGATAGTGACTTTCATGGTGGCACGGCTCAGGCAGTACGTTAATTTAGGGGCTATAGTTTAACTTGAATGACCGCTTGTTGGTAAATGATCTGACATTCTGGCCGATTAATTTGGTAAGGCTCGAAGTTGATATGAGGCACAAATGATGAGTAACACTAAGCTTCGGGTGCTATTAGCAGGGGTTCTGCTGAGTTCAATGGCACCGATACAGGCTTCTGAATTTGAACAGAATGTTCAGCAATTTCAGGAGGATGTTAAGTATGTTGTACGAGAGATTAAGGCGGCTCTTCAATCGATTGATCTCTACCGTACTCCCCAGGTTCCCAGCGCTGCTGCTGAGGAGTTAACGCTCACCTGCCGGGAGTTGGAATGGGCGATGACGGAAGCTGTATCCCAAAGCTACAGTTACAATCCTGCATTTTCTGATGATCCTGTTCAGGCTGCGGGTATTTGGGTGGGTACGATGTATTATCCCGTCTATGCAACGGTGCTGTATGGTGTTTATACGGATTACAAAGAGGATCACCGTGTTATTGACGCAGAAGACCGTATTAAGGTGCTTCGCTACCTTAAGGCTGAAAAACGTTGCTATGAGAGTTAGCCTATCTTCACTGTGAATAGTTATGTTGTAACTGGCAATCTCACAGTGAAGGCCCCAAGAATTGGACTAGCTGATAATTTCCTCAAATTTAATAATATCCTTACGCAGTGCAAAGATGACGGTGTCGAGTGCGTTGCGCTCTGAATAGCTGTAACGTTTGATCATATTACTCAAAACCGTTTGGGTGAAAGCTTTTAGCTCGGTTGGATAGGCTTCATAATCATCGGGTGAGTTACGCTTTTGAACGAAAGCCTCTTTTAGTCGCTCTGGGTCGATGCCCTCCACGGTTCTGCGATGCGAGAGCAGGTGCGTGTATTCGTTGCCAAAGCAGATGAGCAGGTTGTCCTTGCGAGAGGTGACCGCTGATTTACCCTCCTCCAGTGTCAGTTCACCACTGTTTTGCAGCTCTAAGAAACGTTGGGCTATCTCTCGCCGATAGATGGCACAGGTGCCTGGGCGTGCGAGAATCTGTTCCATAGACTCCATAAAGCGTTCATCGGGCTTGTCTATCTTTTCCCCTGTGCCTGGATCTACATAGGTGAATTTGGGAATCATGATATGCGCAAAGGCGCGGTTTTCTGCTGCGGTGGTGAGCAGTGTGTGCTGCAGATAACGGCGCAGGTCTGATGCGATCTCTTCAGGATTGCGGTCAACGGTGCAGACAGTGACCTCTTTGCGAATAATAGTGAAGTAAACAGCCTGCAGTACTTTTACCAGGTTTTTATAGTCGCCATAGTCGCCTTCACCCTCTTCCAGTACGACAGTACCAATGGCGCGAGGGGCTATTGGGTCACGTTTTTTGGTTGTCTGAGAATCAATTCTTAGCCAGTGATGAATGGTTGGCCCTTGTACGAAGACCTTTTTCAGCTGGCTTAAGAAGGTACCAACATGAATCTTGCTGCCGTCTGAGGCAACGATGGTGTTGCGCATGATATTTTGTAGCTGGCGTACTGAGATGCCGTTTTTGCCTTCATTAGGGTAGTGTTGGTTCCATAACTCCCGCATGAACGCATCATCGATTAATTTTAGCTGCTCACCGGTGAAAAGATCACACTGTTCAAGTGGCACACAATCGTCACGCTGCTTGATTAAGTGGGCATAGGTGGATGGGATTTTTACATCAATTCCCAGTTTTGCCGCTTCATTATGAAAAGGGTGCCAGAAGGGCAGGTTGCGAATGGTGCTGACCGGATCTTCTGATTGAGCGGCATAGATAAAAAGTTTTTGTTCCGGGGTTATTGTGAGAAAAAGTTCCTTTTTCTCTTTGCTCCAACCCTCAGGCACTCGCTCATTCAATGGCGGCAGCAATCGGGTCATAACAGAATAGTAAGCGGCGATGCGTAGCAGATTGGGGTCAACATCATACTGCTTGCGCATGTTCGCCATATCGCGGCGCAGGATGTCCATTTCTGAATTGGCATCCAGCAAATAGTTGACTGGGATCTTTTCAATTCGATCCAATAGTTTGGATGATGTCAGCTGGCGCTCAAGTAGCTGCATCTCTTCAATATTGGTGGTAATGACAACGGTGGTGTCAATGGCGGCCTGGGTTGATTCGATAGAGGCCTTGCCGCTGCCGAGCAACATAAGTAGAGGTTTGTACTCCTCTTGGGTGGCTCCCTCCTTTGCACCTGTTGTAAAGGCATCGTGGATATGAAGTACACCCCGGTTGGCGCTGACCAGTGCGCCTTCATATTGTGCCATGTTCATGCCGGGCAGATGTTCTGCCAGCATGGTGCTGAGTTTGTTACCCATCTTCATTTGCGTGGTGCAAACCTTGAGTTGAGCCATATCGTCGATATTGGCAACGCCCCGTGCCAGGGCATTTGAGAACTCTATCTCCTCTATGCGCACATACTCATCAATAATTTCTGATAGCGATTTACCATGGTTGCGTGGGTTTTCCAGTAGTGCCTGCAAAATATGCATGCTGCGTTTATCCAGAGCGGCATGCTGAAAATAGGTGGGGATGCGAATGGCGTTATCGTTGTCATCGTGCGTGTTGGTTAGGAATTCAAAGAACTCCTGACGAGGATGAATGAGTTGACCATGTTGCTCTAGAACTATAGGAAACAGGAGTATTGGGTTTTGGGCAAAGGCAGGTCGTATCTCAAGGTGTTGATCCTTGCCATCGCTAAAATGAAAATAGAAGGAGTAAAGCTTTACTGAGGGTAATTTGCTGTATTCCTCAAGTGCCTGGCAGATTAAATCAACAATGTTCGTTTTGCCTGAGGCGGGTGGCCCCACTAGAATGATTCCACGGCTTGGGCCAGACTCTTTGCCTACGGATTCAATAACGTCGATGATCTGTTTGGCGCAAAATTCCTGCCCACAGACTTCGTTAATGCCATTGGAAAAAGGGTCTTCGAAAACCTGATAATTAATGGTTGGTTCACCTGAGCGCACAACGATTTCGTAACCGAAATGTTTGACTGCCTCGGCAATAAGAGATGAACTTGTATAGAGGCATTGTTGTGGATTGTTGGCAGTCTCTTCAACAAACTCACGAAAGCTCAGGCTGCTTTTTTTAGAGTGGCCAAGTATGCGTTCAAAATTAAAATCAGTCATGTCGCTGTGCTTTCATTCAATATATTTGTGTATATGGTAAAAGCTGGTTATGCAGCTTTAAACGGTTGTTGCTGCTTGCTCATTCGTTCTGCAACCTCTTCAAATGTAACTCCTTTTATGGTGCTCTCTTTGTAACCATTTGCTCTGGCGGCATAGAGCTTGTCTTTTGAGAGCAGATAAACCGGCGCTTTCCAGATGCGGTTAAGGTTGTTCAGCGTGGGGCGAATCCACTCTGCTCTTAGGTTTCGTCCATCATCTCTGTGCATTAAAAGTAGACCGCCATCCATATAATTAGTGTCAATGATGTAGATTCTGGGGCGATAGTAGTGAGCAAAAAAACCAAGCATCTCGTTTTTTATGGGTTCAGGGCGCAGCCATACCCATCGGCGGTCTGCTTTAACGATATCTTCATTTTTGACTCCCAGCTGCTGGGCCATGCGCTGATCCAGTCGGTTGAGATGAAACTTTTCAATCAGCTCGGGTGTTAAGAAACGGCGTAGAAATTCATAGTCGGTAGTGCTTTTAACAAGATGCCGCATACATTTTTGTGGGTTAAGTTTCTCTTCTGGCTTTTTCCACTCCTGTTTGGTGTCGAGGTCGGTCTCTTCGTAATAATCCAGGCTCATTTTGCCTTCGCTATAGAGCTCCTCAATATGCAGCCACATGTGGTAGCCCAGATGGTAGGGGTTGCGTTGGAAGTAAGGCCGCGGATAACAGACACCCGAGAAGACTTTGGCATAGTCGATAGCTCCGCGCACGGCATCTTCCGCGAAGAGTTCCATCATGATCTTCTTTTCCCAATACATAGCCCAGCCTTCGTTCATGATTTGTGTGCGAACGACAAAGTCCTGATGCATGTGGGCCGTATAGAGATAGTCCAGGATGGCGTGTTCAGCCTGGCTGGTAGGGGCGTATTGGCGCAGAAACCCCAGGATATCCTGACAAGGCGCGCGCAGGCTGTAGCCACGGCGGCTCAGGGTTTCGTGCCGTTCACGCGTCTTTTCCATTTCGACAAAGGGTTTGGCCGCACCGGGCTTGAGTAGAGCACTGAGTGTGTTATCGACCAGACTAATGGGTTGTGGTGCTGAATCTGGCGCTTCAGCTGGTTCTACCGTTGTGCTGGTTATGGTGGACTCTTTATCGATACTATTTTCCAGATTGTACTGGGAGTTGGGTGCAATAAAGGGCAGTGCTGATTCACAGGCATTCCAGTAGTCGATATAACGCCGTTCCCCCATTTGATGGCGGCCCAGGTCAACCTTGCGTACCAGGTGCATGACATATTCAGTGCGATCAAGGTCTGAGTCGTGCAGTACATTGAGTTCAGAAAACTCGCAGTGTCCGGCTACATGCGCCATTACTGAGGCCTGAGTCAGCGCTGAGTTGGTTTCATTCAGATAAGCGTAAGATGGGTTTCCAGTCTGCACCACTTCATAATAAAGGGCTGATTCTTGGCCGGTTTCTATGCGGTGCTTTTTGTTGGCAATCTTCTTGCCTTCCCAGATGTTAATGGGGCTGGTGGGGTAGACGTTTTTTTCCAGTAGGGCGGCAAACTCCATTGGATCGAGAATGAAGAAGCGCATCTCTGGCAGAGACATGTCGAATTTTTCTTTGGCGAAATACTCTACCCGTTGCGCCAGTTCAAACAGTTTAGGATCAGATCTTAGGCTAAGCATGGCGCGCCTCGAACATATGCTTGATAACTTTGATGATGTCTTTTTTTCCTTTCAGCGCGCAGGTGCGAATGATTCGGTCAGAAGAGAAGGCTTTGGATATCTCTGCATTGAGACAGCTCATACGACTGGGTTGGACCTCTACAACGGCTAAACGATTGAACATAGGGTGAAGTTGCTCTGTAATAATCTCGACAATCTCTTTGGCGTCGTTGCCGAAAAGCTCCCCATCTCCCACATAGAAGCCATAAAAATTGGTGGTGGCAGAATCATATTCATTAAAGGCGATGTTTGAGACCAGATCGAATACCAGAGAGGCGCGGGTACCGCCGATGTTGCTGACCTGATAGAACTGTTCAGGGGTTACTTCGTAGGCTTCAACATCATGCACAAAAAAACGGTGTTCAACGTTGTTCTTGCCGTAATTGAAATCAAGCCAGTGATGCGTGAAGTTGAGCAGGCGTTTCTCCAGCTCCAGGCGTTCGCCAAAGGTAGAGTATGAGATATCACCCATGTAAAAAACGACGGCCTTGTATTTTGGGGTCTCAACACGTTGGGGAACTTTGTAGCGCCGATCCTTGCGCCGAACCTCCACGTCAAAGCGTTCCTTTTCAGGACAGTAGACACCGGTGCTGATGCTGCTGCGCAATGCGCGTTTAAAGGTGCGCTTTTTATCCAGTAGGACGCCAACAGGCCCAAAGGTCTTGAACTCGTAGGAGACCTCTTTGATTTTGCCTTTGCCCTCTTTTAATAGATTTGGAAGGCGGAGCTTGTCAGCTACCAGCTCCATAAAGCGTTCGAAGGGTATTTCGAACTTTAGTTTGCCTTTTTCAGTACCCGGTTCGCCGCCACCCTGGCCCGCGCCACCGCCACTCTCTTGGTCGCCGTAGACCAGAGTAGGCGGTTCAATATCATCCATTTCAATGATGAGGTCGCTGCCGCTGGCATCGGCTCGATCAAGGTCACCCTCATTGATGATGTCTTCAACAAGGTCGTTTAGCTGCTCTTCAACGAAATCGTTGAAGAAGCCTTCGGATTCGTCAGATGTAATACGATCGACATCCATAAGTTTCCGCTCGTCTGTTTTTAAATTACAGCCACAAAGAGGCAGAGGCCATCATTGCTTAATAGTCTGCTCTTCTACTCCTTTGTGGCCCTAATGATCTTAAATATCAATGCTCGATGCATTGGCGGTGATGGTCAGGGCCTGAAAGGCGCATTTGCCGCAGTAGCCTTGATGTTCCATCAGATATTTGACGGTCTCGTTCAGCTGCTCCTGCTCTTTGGAGTCGACACCGGCGGCACTGCTGCCACTCTTGATCCAGCCCAGTAGCTTGATGTTTTCGCCGGACTTGAATTCGTTCTCGAATACAAAACGTTTGATGGCTGCCTGGTAGGAAGGTTCATCAGCCAGTAAGACCTTGCCGCTGACACTGGCGATGGCATCGGACAGCTCTTTACGAAAGACATCCTTTTCTGGAATGCCCAGATACTGCTCGATGGTCTGCATGAACTTTTCATCGGGCTGTACATCCATTTGAGTCACTTCATGTTTGACCTTGGTGTTGTGAGCGTAGGCGCGTACGTGGTCGGTATACTTTTTCCAGGTGCTTTCAACGATGGTTGTATCGCGCAGAACAGCGGTATAGACATCGCTGGCGATCTGGCTAAATATCCAGCTCTTTGCTTGTGGCAGAATCTTGGTCAGGTAGTGATTGAGTACATTCTTGTTAGTGGCGAAGGCATCTTTGATTGCATTTTCCATGCGGATGTAGAGATCCAGTGGAGATACACAAGGGTTGTTCAGCGCAATGGAAGTGAGCATGGTGGGCTCACTCTTTTCACTTTCAAGACGCTGGGTGTTGGCAGCAAATTCGTTGATCTGAAAATGCTCGGTGTTCTCAAAGATGTTTTGGATAAAGCGGGGGTCAAGCCCAAAGGTGCCTTCTGAAGGTTTGATAAATTCAAATTCATCCAGAATGGCTTTGGCCATGTTGTTATCAACACCGCTGTCTGCACGTCCAGCATAGATCAGCGCCTTTTGTAACAGAGAGAGGTTGGGGTTCTGTTTGGACTGATAGAGCCGGGTCATGACGGCTACCAGGCTTAGCATCTCTATGCTGTGTGGGGCGACATGGGCAACGTGTTTCTTTTTGTTGCTCCAGTTGCGGTGCTCGTTAGAGTAGGTGATGTCGTAGATCTTTTGCTCTTCTTTGAAGGTGACAGAGAGTGGCATCTCAATGAAGGTGGTACGTGAGCGCAGAGCTTCAAAGCTTTCGTTACCAATGAACATGTTGAATTCATGAAAATTGGTGTGACCGATGATGACGCCGTTGAAGGGGACAGGTGGTTGGCCTTCAGGTTTAAAGAAGCGATCCTGTGTGGCAAAGAGTAGCTCGTAGAGAAACTTGTCAGAGAGCTTGAGTATTTCGTGGATCTCAACCAGACCGTTGGCACCGGCGCAGAGTTCGCCCTGGTAATCATGCACCAGAGGATGCGATTCACTGCCAAAACGTGGCAGCAGGCTGTAGTCGATGTTACCAACCAGAGAGCCGGCTTCCTGACTCTTCTCATCACGCGGGGTATAGGAACCAATGCCTGTTTTGGTGCGGGCATCGAAGACCATGCGTTTGACTTTTAGATAAGGTAGAAGACCCCAAAGATCCAGCTTCTTGGCCTTCATAAAGTCTTTTAATACATGGTCAGAATAGGGTGACATCAGCCCATCGATTTGGATATTAAAGGTATCGTCATAGTGGGGATGTTTTTCCAAAAATCCCTTCAATTCGCCGTTGCTGATTTCCGAGTTAAGCTTTGCGCAGAAATCCTTCCGCAGGGCTTGTGGAATGACTTGGAGTGGTCGCTCAAAAATCGGGCTTTGCAGGTAGTAGATGCCATCTTCTTCAAATAACGCTTTGTCTTTTAGGCGCTCGTCAACGGTAGGGAGTAGAAGCGTATAGGTGCGCCCTTCATCGCTGGATGAGTAGAGGCTAAGTGCGCGTTTGATGCCATCCATTGAGCGTGACTTGGCGGCACCCGGTGGGCCAAGCAGAATCCATAAACGTTTGGATGCCTCTAAGCCACGGCTGGCGTTATCGATCTTTTCTACTAGATTCTCTTTGGCTTTTTGTTGACCGAATACTGAAAAAGGGCCAATGAGTTCTACATCTTCGAAGAAGCTATAACGATGCTTGATAGGCTTGCCGGGCATGATGGCGTGTTCAACGCCAGAACTTAGCATCATGTCATGAATAAGCTGGAAGGTGTTTCGCGTTATCCAGGGCTGTTCGGCTACTAGTGCGAGGTAGTCTGGAAAAGTGATGACTTCATCGTCCACCAGATCTTGTTTGTGTTCTTCGAAAACGCTACGCAGATTATCAAGCATGGGTTCAAACCTCAAAATCCAGGAAATTAATAATGCTTCTTTTTTATAAAGCTTAGCAGCTTAGGAAATTAATTCATCAGTACATTTGGGTCGAGACTGTTGTCTGACAATATTTTCATACTTTAAGTTAAGCACAATATTGCTATGACATTCGTAGGATTAATATGAGTTCTGAACAAGACGCTTTGCCAGCTGTTAGATGAGGTGCTCTTCTATCGCCTTGCAGCATGCGATTTTGGTTGGTTTTCCATACCTGTTTTCGGAATATTCCTAAATACTTAAGAAGGGGTGGGCACATAGTATCTCCTTACCAAATGACAGGGAGGTATATGTTGTCTCAGCAAAAAAATAGATGTAGCCAATCTTATCTGTTCCGGCTTATGTTTTGTGTGTGGGGTTGTCTGCTGTTGATGGGGTTTTCAACTGCATCAGCTGAAACGGTTATACGTTGTTATCTCCCTGATGGGCGTGTGAGTTTTTCTGATCGCCCCTGCCAATCTGGAATTCAGGATGAGCTGAAATTTGAGGATCAGAAGGTGGGGTGGGAGGCGCCCCGTACGCCACTGAAGATTGATCGTAAATCAAAGCGTGAGCGCCAGCAGCAAGCTAAACGACGAGCTGCAGCTCTGCGAGTGGCCAGAAAAGAGAAGGCGCGTAAAGAAAAGGATTGCTGGAAGAAAAAACAGAAGATAGAGCGAATACAAGAGCGTCTGCGCCGTGGTTATAAGGCGGGGCAGGGGAGAACGATGCGTTATAAGCAGCGCGAGCTTGAAGACTATCTCAGGGCGTTCTGCAAATAGCCACAAATCAAAAGCCGCAGGTGAGTATCCTGCGGCTTTAGCTTATGTGATGATCTGTTTGGTTAGAGTTTGAACTGCTGGATCATGCCCTGCATTTCGTGTGCGAGGTTGGTGACATCGCTACAGGAGTCGAGGCTCAATTGGGCTTGATCTTTTGCAGTCTTAGCCACCTCAGAGATATTAGTGATATTGGTGGTGACGTCAGCCATTGACATGCTCTGCTCTTGAGTAGCAGTGGCGATTTGCTGAATCCTGTCGGTTAGTCCATCAACAACTTCAACAATCTGCTGGAGTGATTGGCCGGTTTGGCTTACCAGTACGGATCCAGCTTCAACCTCATTGCTGCCTTCCTGCATGGAGTTGACTGCAGCGCTGGTTCCATTTTGGATATTGCTGATCATCTCGGCAATCTCTTTGGTCGCATCGGTGGTGCGGGTTGCCAAATGACGCACTTCATCGGCAACAACGGCAAATCCACGTCCCTGATCACCTGCCCGTGCGGCTTCGATAGCGGCATTGAGTGCCAGCAGATTTGTCTGGTTGGCGATATCATCGATGACAGAGACAATCTTGCCAATCTGCTCAGAATGCGTTGCCAGCTGCTCTACATTGTGGGCGGCTTCAGCTACAGAGCTTGAAATGCGCTCCATACCCGCAATACTTTTGTGCACGACATTGCCGCTTTCAAGCGCCACTTGCGAGGCTTGGTTGGCGGCATCGGCTGCTTCAGTTGTGTTGCGAGAGATATCTTGGGAGACGATCTCCATCTCATTGGCTGACACGGCAACCATCTCTGTCTGCTGAGATTGGTTTGCTGCGCCATCTGTTACCTGCTGGGTGGCATCACTGATGCTATTACTGGTTAGCACAAGGTTCTGGGATGTATCAGCAATCTTTGCAATCATACTGTTGAGATTCTCGGACATCTGATCCAGAGAGGATGAGAGTTGCCCAATCTCATCCTGGCGGCTACTGTTGATTTTTTGGGTTAAATCACCTTGAGCAATATCGTTTGCAATAGCGGTTATCTTTCCGACAGGGCTGATAACTGCTTGATTAACCATTAGAAATACTCCAATAAATGCTATGATAACAGTCAATACCATGATGGTGACGGCCCACCGAACATTGGTTTGGTTTGTATTGGCGATCTGAGCAAACTGAGAGGTGAGGTCGTTGCTTAGCTTTAACAGTGTGTTTGCGTTATTTGGAACATCATGTTGTGCCTGCCAATACTCATTAGACCCGATTTTAGCGGTGATTAGCGTGGTTACAGAGCGGGTAAAGTTTGCCATGATCTCTTCGGTCTCCGTGATCTTGGCTTGAATGTCAGGGTCATTGTTACCTTCATATGACTTGAATGCTGTCATCTGAAGGTCTGCTGGGTAGTCACCACCTGATTTTAGTGCTGTTAGTGTTTGTGTGAAGATGCTAGAAGCGGTCTCATACTTCTCCAGGCTGGGGTTTAGGCGAGCCTGGCCCAGTGCAATGTCGTCTGAAAAGAGAATGGTGAAGCGCCGAATGCCCAGCATGTCGCCTACCTTAAAGGGCGTGCCTTTCATTGCGGTATGGCAGCTGGCACAACCTTCAACAACAGCATTGTCGGAGGTGTAATAACGCAGGTAGAGCTTGCCATCGTGCGCGACTTCTTTAAAGAATACCTGATCTTGATTAGTGCTCAGAAATACAAAGGCTTCCTGGTCAATGGCATCCTTCAGACCTTGCGCAGGATTGATGGGGTCTTCGGTAATAATATCTACCTTAAAACTGCCGCTAGCCGCAAATTTTTCACCAATAATACGGGTAAAGGTGGCCGGAAATGGCAGGGCTGGGTCGTACTCTTTTTCCGGGTGCATGGAGATCTTCAGACCTGCTTGCTTGGCTGGGCCAATAACCATGCCCGCATAAGTACCACGCATTTTGGTGATGTAACGATCCAGTTCTGAAACTTGATCCTGTGCGGCCTGTAGGCTGTTTTTTGCTAGGGCATAACCTAGAGCAGAGTTGGACATGGCCTGGCTGAGCATGCGCTGACGCCCGGCAGAGTTTACGATATCAGCATCTCCCTCGCTCTTTTGCAGTGAATAAAATACAGTAATACCAAGGCATATGGCGATCAATATGATAATAGTGATGCCTGTGGCAAGTTTCTGTTTAAGTGATAATGCTTGCATTCTTTCATCTCCAAGCTAAAACATATGGCGCAAACCGTTTCCTTTCCTGGTTTATTATTGTCTTAAATTAATAGGAAACTATTTCTTGTGACGGCAGTAAAGGCTTTTACTTTAGGGTTTTCGCATGACTGTTTGAGAGGTTTAAAAGTCAAGTGTAGTACATTGTTTTAATGCTAAAGGCATCATGTTGGTGTCTTAATTTTGGTGCTGACAGGGTCTATGAAATGGTTTCTTGGCAAAAAATAGATACAGTTTTTTTGGATATGGATGGCACGTTGTTGGATCTGCATTTTGATAATTTTTTTTGGCAGACCTATGTGCCGCAGTGCTATGCAAGGCACAAAAATATCAGTGATGAGTCTGCGCGGGCAGAGCTTGCTTTGCGCTATAAAAATGTGGAGGGTACGCTTGAGTGGTATTGCCTGGATCACTGGAGCCGGGAGTTAGGGCTGGATATTGCGCTGCTTAAAGAGGAGGTTGATCACCTGATTGCCGTTCATCCACATGTCATGGATTTTCTTGCAGCATTACGTGCCAGTGGTAAGCGCACGGCGTTGGTTACTAATGCTCACCAAAAGACGCTCTCACTTAAATTAAACCGAACCCAGTTGAGAGGCTGTTTTGATGCGGTTTATTCTTCCCATGATATAGGGCTGCCGAAAGAGAATGTGCAATTTTGGAGCGAGTTGCAGCAGCTAGAGCCTTTTGATCCCAAGCGCACGCTTTTTGTGGATGATAGTCTGGCCGTACTCCACTCTGCACGTGAATATGGCTTTCATTGGCTGCTGGCCGTGGTTAAGCCTGATTCCCGTGGGCCGGTGAAAAAAGCGACCGGTTTTTCCATAATTCATGACTTTTCAGAGATCATGTCTGGATTAGATGCCCACAAATTGTAATAATCATCCGTTTTCCCAATAACATGGGCGTGGGGATTGGCTCTGCCGGACGGTGTGTGGTCTCCGGTTAGGAAGCAAGCGAGAGATAAGATAATGTTTCGAGAAGAGATTAAAGTATTAGACTGTAGTATCCGCGACGGTGGCCTGATTAATAATTATCAGTTCACGGATGATTTTGTAAAGGCGGCCTACCGGGCATCTTGTGATGCGGGTGTTGATATCATTGAGCTGGGCAAGAAGCTGGCAGAGGGTGATGAGTATCCCCGTGATAAATGGGGCAAATGGAATTTCTGCAGTGATGATGATATCAAGGCTGTTGTCGATTCCCATGAGTGTGAAAATCCGCCCTTGATTGCAGTGATGTTTGACGTGGGTCGAGTAGATATAAACGCACTGCAACCTCGGGATCAGAGTCCAATCGATATGATGCGCACGGCCTGTTATGTGCCTGATATTGAAAAAGGACTTGATCTGGCGCGACGCTCCAAAGATCTCGGGTATCTGACTACCATCAACATCATGGCGCCTTCAGCCGTAATTCAATCTCACCTTATTGAGGCGCTGGAGGCTGTTGAAGAGGCTGATGAGGTGGACTACCTCTACTTTGTTGACAGCTTTGGCGCCTTTTATTCTGAGCAGGTTACCTCCTACGTTGAGTTGTATAAAAAGCATGCCCCGAGCAAAGAGTTGGGTTTCCATGCGCACAATAATCAACAGCTGGCCTTCTCGAATACCCAACAAGCCATCATCGATGGGGTCAACCTGCTGGATGCCACAATCAACGGTATCGGGCGTGGTGCAGGTAATTGTAATCTGGAGCTGCTGCTTAATTTCCTCCAGAATCCAAAGTTTGACACCAAGCCCTTATATAAGGTTATTCAGGAAGAGTTCGTCCCGCTGCGCAAGAAGATTGAGTGGGGCTTTAATGACATCTACGGCATTAGTGGCTACCTGAATCAGCACCCCCGTGCTGCAATGAAGCTAAGAACGAGCAGAAAAAATAAAGATAACTGCTACGACTTTCTCCTTGAATCAACAAGTGCAGCGCAATAACAGGATAATTTATGGCGTGTGAACACTCATTTGCCCGTTACATCAGTAAGCTCGGTCGCAATCGTAAATTAGACGGCTTCCTGACTCAGGAAGAGGCCTATGCGGCTATGACGGATATTGCCTGCTACGAGGTGGAACCTCAGCAGATCGGTGCTTTTCTGATGTTGTTGCGTTTGAAGCGCAAAACTCCAGAGGAGATTGCGGGTTTTGCCCAAGCGCTACAGGAAAACCTGCCTAAACCTGCGGATATGCCACCTGTTGCTGTGAACTGGTCAGCCTATGCAGGAAAGAGAAGACAACCGCCCTGGTTTCTGCTTGCGGCGCTACTGTTGGGACGAAATGGCTACCCGGTCTTTATGCATGGATTATCACGGCGCGATGAGAAGGTGTATATTCCTCAGGCATTGAGAGCATTGGGGATGGAACCCTGTAGTCTGCTTTCTCAGGCGGCGGCCAGAATTCGCCAGGAAGGGTTTGCATACCTGCCCATCGAAAATCTCTCGGGCATTGTTGATGAGCTGATTGGTTATCGTAAGCAGTTGGGTTTGCGTACGCCCATGCATGCTATTGCCCGCATGCTGAATCCGCTTTCAGCGTCACTTATGCTGCAAGGTGTAAATCATGCTGAATATGCCCCTATTTATCAGGGTGCAGCTTCTCTTTTAAAACAGGGGAAAAGCCTTTCGATTCAGGGTGACAGTGGTGAGTTTGAGCGCGTCTTGGGGCGTCCATGCAAACTTTATGGCCTGAGTGATGGTATCTGCTGGGAAGAGGAGTGGCCGGTAGAAGATGCCTTTGAAGAGCGGGCAATACCAAAAAATTTGGATCTCGACCACTTTGCGGCAGTATGGGAAGGTCGCGAGGATGATGAATATGGCCGGGCTGCTGTCATTGGCACCTTGGCTCTGGTGTTGCGCGGCCTGGGGCAGGTAACTGAGCGTGATGAGGCCTACCACTTGGCAGAGCGGTGGTGGATGACGCGTAATGCTGAGGCTGCCGCGTAGAGCATAATTTTTTTGCATGCCGGTTACTGATCCGGTTTGTTACTTGATTTTTAATAGATAGATGGGGGAGCAGATATGCCCAAACCAGAAAAACATGTATTCGTTTGTGTCCAAAACCGTCCTGAGGCTCATCCCAAAGGATCCTGCACGGCACGCGGCGGTGCACCATTGGTGGATGAATTTCGCCGTTTGTTTGAAGAGAAAGGACTGTGGGGTCGCTTTCAGGTAACCACATCAGGTTGTCTGGGGCCTTGTGAGGATGGGCCAAATGTACTGGTTTACCCTGAAGGCGTTATGTATGCCAAAGTGACAGTAGAGGATATCACTGAGATTATTGAGCAGCATCTGCTTGAGAATAACCCAATAGATCGCCTGAAGATTTCAGAAGAGGTTTGGAGCTAACTTTATAAGTTAAGCCAAACTAATAAAAAGCCCACCTTTCAAGGTGGGCTTTTTATTGCCTGCTTATCAAGCAGTAGACTTGGGCTTTATTTACTAAGTATCTGCTTTAAGAACTGCCCCGTGTAGGAACCATCTGTAGCAGCTACCTGCTCAGGGGTGCCTGTTGCAATAATCTCCCCGCCTTTGTCACCGCCCTCTGGTCCCAGGTCAATCACCCAATCGGCGGTTTTGATGACATCCAGATTGTGTTCGATGACGATAACGGTATTGCCGTGGTCGCGCAGGCGGTGCAGCACTTCCAGTAGATGTTGGACATCGTGAAAATGCAGTCCGGTAGTGGGTTCATCCAATATGTAGAGGGTGTTGCCGGTATCTCGTTTTGATAGTTCGCGGGAGAGCTTGACCCGTTGTGCTTCGCCGCCGGAGAGGGTGGTGGCATTCTGGCCCAGCTGCACATAAGAGAGACCCACATCCATCAGCGTCTGTAGTTTGCGTTTGAGTGCGGGCACGGCTGAGAAGAATTCCAGCGCATCCTCCACTGTCATCGCCAGCACCTCGTTGATGCTCTTGCCTTTGTATTTGATCTCCAGGGTTTCGCGGTTATAGCGCTTGCCCTTGCAGACATCACACATCACATAGACATCGGGCAGAAAGTGCATCTCCACTTTGATGACGCCATCGCCGCGGCAAGCCTCGCAACGCCCGCCCTTTACATTGAAGCTGAAGCGGCCTGGATTGTATCCACGGGAGCGCGCCTCCTGTGTGGCGGCAAAAAGTTCACGGATGGGGGTAAAAAGCCCGGTGTAGGTGGCGGGATTGGAGCGGGGCGTGCGCCCAATGGGGCTTTGGTCAATGTCCACCACCTTGTCAAAATGCTCCAACCCCTCCAGTTTGGAGCAGGGAGATGAGCTTCGGTGGCCCGCAGCATTTAGCTGCATAGCGGCAGCGGGGTAGAGGGTGTCATTGATCAGTGTGGATTTACCAGAGCCAGAGACACCGGTAATACAGGTGAGTAGTCCCACGGGAATCTCGGCATCGATCGTTTTCAGATTGTTGCCGCTTGCCCCCTGGATCAATAGCTGCCTTTCTGGATCAGCAGCTGTGCGCTTTTCCGGTATCGCTATCTGGCGCTTTCCGGAGAGATATTGCCCGGTCAGCGACTCTGCTGAGTTGGCGATATCCTTTGCTAGGCCTTGCGCGATGATATGCCCGCCGTGAACACCGGCTCCGGGGCCAATATCAATAACATGATCAGCGCTGCGAATCGCTTCTTCATCGTGCTCCACCACAATCACGGTGTTGCCCAGGTCGCGCAGGTAGGTCAGGGTTTTGAGCAGACGACCATTATCTCGTTGGTGCAGACCGATGGAAGGCTCATCCAGCACATACATAACGCCAACCAACCCGGCACCGATCTGACTGGCCAGTCGAATACGTTGGGCTTCACCGCCAGAGAGGGTTTCGGCGCTGCGGCTGAGGGTGAGGTAATCGAGTCCCACATTGACCAAAAATTTGAGCCGCTGGTTGACCTCATTGGCTACCTTGGCTGCAATCTCACCGCGCCTGCCGGGCAGGGATAGCTGCTCAAAAAAGATGAGTGCTTTGCCCACAGGCATGGCACTGATCTGGGGGAGATTATGTTCAGCGACAAAGACGTGCCGTGCTGCTTCATTCAGGCGAGTGCCACTACAGCTAGGGCAGGGTTGGTTGGAGATGTAGCGCGACAGCTCCTCACGCACCGCATTGGATTCAGTCTCCCGGTAACGGCGCTCCATGTTGCGGATGATCCCTTCAAAAGGGTGCGTGCGTGTGTTGCTATTGCCACGGTCATTGAAATAATTGAATTTAATAGCCTCATCGCCGCTGCCGAAGAGGATGGCCTGCTGAATCTTTTTGGGCAGCTTTTCCCAGCAGGTCTCCACATCAAATTTGTAGTGTTTGCCCAGTGAGCAGATAAGCTGAAAATAGTAGGCATTGCGACGATCCCAGCCGCGCACTGCCCCAGCAGCGAGGCTAAGATGTGGTTGGGCCACAACCATGTTGGGGTCAAAAAACTGCTCTACCCCGAGGCCATCGCATGTAGGGCAGGCACCGACAGGGTTGTTAAAAGAGAAGAGTCGTGGCTCAAGTTCTGGAATGCTGTAGCCGCAGTGTGGGCAGGCGAAGTTGGCAGAGAAGATCAGCTCTTCCTGGTTTGAATCATCCATCCAGGCGATGCGGGCCAATCCATCGGATAGCCGCAGTGCCGTTTCAAAGGACTCAGCCAGACGCAGTTGCAGATCGTCGCGTACTTTAAAGCGGTCGACTACAGCCTCAATGTTGTGTTTTTTGTGCAGCTCCAGTTCGGGCGCATTGTCGATCTCACAGATTTCACCGTTGACCCGGGCGCGAATAAAACCCTGAGCCTGAAGCTCTTGGAACAGTTTATGGTGCTCGCCTTTGCGTTCTGAAACCACAGGGGCTAGCAGCATTAGCTTGCTCCCCTCCGGCAGTGTCAGCACTTGATCGACCATCTGGCTGACGGTTTGGGCCTCAAGAGGCTGCTTATGAGTAGGGCAGCAGGGTGTGCCTGCGCGGGCGAACAGCAGGCGCAGGTAGTCGTGGATCTCGGTGATGGTTCCCACGGTGGAGCGCGGGTTGTGAGAGGTGGTCTTCTGCTCAATTGAGATGGCAGGGGAGAGCCCTTCGATATGGTCAACATCCGGCTTATCCATCATCGAAAGAAACTGCCGGGCATAGGCAGAGAGTGACTCCACATAGCGGCGCTGCCCTTCAGCATAGATGGTGTCAAAAGCCAGTGATGACTTGCCGGAACCGGAGAGGCCGGTGATGACAATCAGTTTGTCCCGGGGTAGATCCAGATCAATATTTTTTAGATTGTGGGTGCGTGCCCCGCGAATCAGGATGTTTTTCATGTGTTGCGTATCGGCCAAAAAGCGAACCTGATACTATACGCGGTCTGCCATTTTTAACGCAAAGCCTTAGAACAGAAAATTACTTGTGAGAAGCAATAATAAGAACGGAATGTCCGCTACAGAGAAGCGGGCGACATTTTCCCTGGCTGGTATCTATGCCCTACGCATGTTGGGCTTTTTCATGATTTTGCCAGTTTTTGTTTTGTATGCAGATGAACTGGAGGGAGTGACGCCACTGTTGGTAGGAATTGCATTTGGTGCTTATGGTTTGACCCAGGCATTGTTGCAGATCCCTTTTGGCATGCTCTCTGATCGTATTGGCCGCAAGCCGGTGATCGTGGGTGGGCTTTTTATCTTTGCGATTGGCAGTGTTGTTGCAGCTCTTTCTGACAGTATCACGGGTGTGATTATTGGGCGCGCTCTGCAAGGCAGTGGTGCTATCGCAGCGGCAGTTATGGCGTTGGCAGCTGACCTTACGCGAGAAGAGCAGCGTACCAAGGCAATGGCTATGATAGGCATGAGTATTGGCGCGGCCTTCATTTTGTCTCTTATTCTTGGGCCGGTCTTTAATGATTGGATAGGTGTCCCTGGCATCTTCTGGTTGACAGCGGTTTTGGCTGTGGCAGGTATTGGCGTTGCGCTGTTTTTGGTGCCTCAACCTGAGCACTGTCAGCGTCATCGGGATGCTGAACCAGTTGTAGGGCAATTTGCCCGGGTATTGCGCAATCCTGATCTGTTGCGATTGGACTACGGCATCTTGACGGTGCATATGACGATCACTTCAGTTTTCATGGCGGTGCCGCTGGTGTTGCGGGATATTTTGGGGATGGACAGCTCAATACATTGGCAGGTCTACCTGCCTGTCTTGTTGGGTTCTGTTGTGCTGATGGTGCCTTTCGTCATTCTTGCTGAAAAAAAGCGAAAGATGAAAGAGGTCTTTTTGGGCGCGATCCTGGTTATGGGGCTGGCCCAGGTTGGTTTCTATTTCTCATACACATCAATGGCTGGACTGATGACGGCTCTGGTGCTCTTTTTTACTGCCTTTAATCTGCTGGAGGCGGTGTTGCCCTCTATGGTTTCAAAGATGGCTCCAGCAGAGAGCAAAGGGACGGCAATGGGGGTTTATTCCACGTCCCAGTTTGCGGGTTCCTTTATTGGTGGGGCCTTGGGTGGCTGGATGCAGGGCTCTTTTGGTTTTAGTGGTGTCTTCTTGCTGGGTGCGATATCTGCCAGCTTGTGGTTGCTGGTGGCATCAGGCATGACTCAACCACGAAATCTGCGCAATCAATTGCTTCATGTCGGCCAGTTAAGTGATGAAGAGTCTAACGATGTGCTTCTGCGCCTCAGGCTGGTGCCTGGGGTGGTAGAGGCTGTGATCGTTAATGAGGAAGGTGTGGCTTATCTCAAGATAGATCCTGAGAAAACTGATCTATCCGTGTTAGATGAATTTTCTACAGCTGAAGCATGAGTCAGATGGTTTCAGCATAGCTAAACTTAGAGTAAGGGGAATATGATGGCAAAAGGTATCAATAAAGTCATTCTAATCGGTAATTTGGGGCAGGATCCAGATGTGCGTTATATGCCCAATGGCAATGCTGTGGCCAATGTTACTTTGGCGACCTCAGATTCATGGAAGGACAAGAATACTGGAGAGACTCAGGAGCGTACCGAATGGCATCGGGTGGTGTTCTTTAGACGCCTGGGTGAGATTGTAGGTGAGTATTGTAAGAAGGGTTCTAAGATCTATGTCGAGGGTCGACTGCAGACACGCAAGTGGCAAGACAAAAATGGCCAGGATCGCTATACCACAGAGATTGTTGCCGATCAGATGCAGATGCTTGATAGCCGTGGTGGTGGCAGTGCGTCGTTTGACAGTGGCGGTGGTCGCCCTACCCAAAATGCGGGCACAAGCGCACAAAATTCAGCACCCTCTTCACCTGCTCCAGCACCCGATGCTGATTTTGATGATGATATTCCTTTTTAAATCGGAATCATTCAAAACGTAAAGAAAAAGCCAAGCCCCTGTTATCAGGGGCTTGGCTTTTTTGTATCAACTTTGTTGTCTAATTTATAGCTTAAATGCAGAGACTTTCTGCTGCAGCTCATCTGCCTGATCTACCAACACTTGACTGTCTTGGAAGGATTGCTGGGAGACCTCTGCAGTATTGGTTGAGATGCCTGCAACATCTGAAGCATTGCGGCTAATATCATTGGCAACAACTGCCTGCTCCTCTGTGGCGGTAGCAATCTGCTGCACCATATCTGTGACATTGACAACGGCCTGGGCAATTTTTTGCAACGACTCTCCTGCCTCATGCGCCAGAGCTACACCCGATTCCACCTGAGTGGTGCCATTTGTCATTGATTCTACAGCGCTATGTGTATCACTTTGGATGGTGCCAATCATGCCTGCAATCTCTTTTGTTGCATTGCTGGTACGCTCAGCAAGATGCCGAACCTCATCTGCCACCACAGCAAATCCTCGCCCTTGCTCGCCAGCACGAGCAGCCTCTATTGCAGCATTCAATGCGAGCAGGTTGGTTTGCGCTGCAATATCCTCAATCACAGAGACAATTTGGCCAATCTTATCTGAGCTATCACCCAGGGCAGTGATGGTTTTAGTTGAGTCGTTGACTGAAGCGGCAATACGGCCAATACCCTCTATGGTTTGCGTAACAATGCTTCCACCTTCCTCAGCTACCTTGGATGCCTCTGCTGCAAAATCTGCAGCTTGGGTTGAATTTGCAGCCACTTCCTGGATTGTTGCGCTCATCTCTTCAGCGGCAGTTGCCACTTGATCGATCTGAAGTTGTTGCTGGTTTGCATCGTTTGCCAATGTCATAGAGGCGCTAGATAGATTGGAAGATGAGCCCGTTACTGAGCTAGCTGCTTGTACAACACTCTGTAGCAGCGTCTGAAACTCATCCAGAAAGAAATTAAAGCCCTTTGCCAGCTCACCAATCTCGTCTTGAGATGTTTCCAATCTCTCAGTCAAATTGCGCTCTTCGGCAATTGTATTAACCTTGGCCACAATGCGATCTAGTTTAAGCAGGATGGTCTGCCTGGCATAAGCAAAAATTGCAACGCCGATAAGAATAGATATTACTAAAAATAGATACTGTAACTGCTCAAGTAGAACAACCTTCTCTTTTGATGCATTGCTGATTAAAACAACAGCAGCGTTCATCTCTTTGAGTAGCTGAATATTGTTACCATTAAGGAAGGCTTCATCCTCATCATAAAACCCCTCCTCAAAACCGCGTTTAAATACTTCATCAAACTTTAACCACAATTCTTTGGTTACCAGCAGCTGCTCTAGTATTTCAGCATTTTCAGCCGGGGGCAGTTGCATCTCTGCATTGCCATCAATCAGTCCATTCAGGGTCGTATCAAAAAGGTTTACTGTTCCCTTAAGGGTTTCTGTTTTAATTTTAAGCGCTTCTTCATCTTCACCAGCATCACTAAAATAGACATAAAACTCTTTGATCATCTTCTGTGTAAGCATCCGTTGCTTACCCGCAGTATTGATGACCTGGGTATCGCCTGCCTGTTTTGATACCGTTATCAATGTAGAGATAACCATCGCCAGCGAAACCAATACAAATCCAACAATACATGCAATCAATTTAGCCTTTATGCTTTTCATGATAATGCCCTCAATGCACCCTTGCAGAACCTATCTGCAAGGGTGCCATTGTTTACGCCATTTTTTTAATTAGGTAAGTCAAATTTCCAAAAACGTACAGTCTATTTGATCGCAACAAAACGTTTCTTAATGACCGACTGACCTTCTGCTGAGAGGGCCCAATCGATAAATTTCTTTGCTTCACCCTGAGGTGCACCTTTGGTAACAAGGTTCAGAGGACGCGTGATAGGGTAATGGGGATTGGCGGTGGTGGCTTCCTGTCCATCTGGCTGTACTGCTTTTACAGAACTGTTGCCGATGATAAAGGCAAAGCTGATCTGGCCAATGGCCCCTTTTTTTGAAGAAACCAACTTTACAATTTTGGCGTCTGGCTTAACTATCTTGCCTTTGTAGTCGCCTCCCTGTAGTACCACTTTTTTAAAGACCTTGTTGGTGGCAGAGTTAGAGCCGGTAATGAGAACCTCAATCGGCAGGTCTGGTCCGCCAACAGCTTTCCAGTTACTCACCTTGCCGCTAAAAACATCAGCCAGCTGAGCCAGGGAGAGACTGCCAACCGGGTTTGATGGGTGGACAATGGCAGCAATAGCATCTTTGCCCACGGTGGTGGCAACAACTCCTTTGCTTAGTATATCTGGCTTAACATCGCGTGCCACACCGCCTATATCGCATTTACCAGCAACGCTGCACTTTTCACCGCCACCACTCTCTGTCTTGGTACGCATCTTAAAGTTGGCTGCTGTATATACTACTTTGGCATCATTGATGAATTTTCCAACGGTGGATGAGCCTTCATACTTTATGTCACCGGCAATGGCACTGGCACTACACAGAAATGATAAGGTAATTGCTGCTGTGATTTTTTTCATTCTTGCATTCTCCTGATATAGGTTGGAATTAACCAATTGTAATATTTGTCATCGATACAATTCTGTGCATCTGCAAAAGGAAATTATCTTCACGGTGAAGAAATTCTCTTTTTACTTCCAAGAAGCCGAATATAAAATTACTAACTGTAAAATGAGATGTCGGTCTAGGTTTAAATAACTTTAGTTTTATTAAGCGGTTTTAGATGTTTTGATTTAATATAGTCAAGGGTGGGTAAGTATTGCACCCATGTGCTATTTGAATGGTGAGTATTTACCGGTGGAATATCTGCTTATTCCCATAGAGAGAGAGTGCTTGCTAAAATAGTCGCTTTTGTGAGCCAGTCACTGATTAGTGATTTACCCCGTGCAGCTCTTGCAAGCATGCAGCAACTATTTGATAAAACAGTATGTTTTATCACTTGCATTCAAAATTCATGTCATCATGCTAGTACATAAATAATGTGCTGATCCTCTACCTTGTTGTTGCTATGTGCTGGCTGGTAGATAAAATGAGCTGGGAAAATGAGGTTGAGTTTCTTGTTCTTTTATCCATACTGTTTTTTATGCATAAAATTCTAATTGTTGACGATGATCATCTAATACGCATGTATCTAAAAACCATGCTGGTGGATCTGAATATCCGTGATATTTATGAGGCTGGCACTCGAGAAAAAGCCCTTAATATGGCTGACCGGTATCAGCCGCAAGTGGTGCTTCTCGATATTAATCTTCCAGATTGTGATGGGATGGATCTATTAACAGAGTTACGCACCATTATTCCCGATAGTAAAATATTGATGGTTAGCTCAGAAGCTACAGTTGACCGTATAAAAGTGGCTAAAGATCGCGGTAGCGTTGGTTTTATTGTCAAGCCCTTTAATGCCGCAGTTGTCTTTCAGAAGATTAAATCAATACTAAAAGATAACTGATTTGTTTCAGGTGTCATTGCCTGTGATTACTAGTAAGACCGTGTTGTATTGTTAATTTCAGATATGTGATATGTGTGATTTTTTTATCACTATGCAATGCTAAATAAATACACAGTATGCAAGTGTTGTACTGAAGTTATTGGTGATGGCTTTAGTTGGTAGAGCGCCAACAGTAGGCGCTTGAAGTGATGCAGGTGGAGCTCAAAAATCGTTTAGCTCCACCTATGGATTAGAGTGTTATTGGTTTCAGAGTACACGCTGCACAGCAGCTATTAATTGGTTGACCTGCATTGGCTTGGTTATGTAATCGATAAAGCCTGCCTTGGCACCTTTCTCAATATATTCCGGCATGGCATGGGCGCTTACGGCAATTACGGGTATATCTGCTGTTTTGCTGTTAGCGTGTAGCCTCTTCAGAGCCTCGAATCCATCCATCTCTGGCAGGTCTAGGTCCATGAGGATCAAGTCTGGCTGCTCTTCTTGGGCGATTTTAATGCCTTGTTCTGCAGTAGTAGCAGACAAAAGTTCACAGCTTGCCATCTTTTTAAAAATCCATTGCATTAGAGCCAGATTGGCTGGGTTGTCTTCCACATAGAGAATCCTATGCATTTTTTGTTTAACGGTGAACACTGTGGCAGATAGCGCTGCAATATCCTCTTCGGCTAACTGTGCTGCCATTGGCTTTGCCTGGGGTAGCTCGATCCAAAAGGTGCAACCTTGGCCATACTCTGACTTGAGTCCGATGCGGCCATTCATTGCCTCTACGAGCTTCTTTACAACACTTAGACCGATGCCAGTGCCTTCAGTGGGTTTATCTTTAAGCTTTATACGGTAAAAAGGTTCAAACACTGCATCCTGCTTATCTGGCTTTATACCTATGCCAGTGTCGATGATATTGATGCGTACCCAGCCTTCCTGTGAGTTAGCAAAGGTGATAGTCACTGTGCCATTATCGCGGTTATATTTGATGGCATTGCTCAGGAGGTTGACCATTACCTGTTTCAACCGTTTGGCATCTGCATTAACCCAGGGTAATTCCGCGGGCAATGCACTTATGGTTACTCCTTTTTCTATTGCCAAGTTTTTTACCAGCATCAGGGTGCTATCAAATACACTATCCAGCGGAACTTTTTCAATGGAGAATCTCATTTGCCGGGCATCTATGCTGGCGATGTCCAGCACTTCGTTGATGAGATATAGCAGATGCTCGCCCGCTTCTAAGATATGCCCAACTGCTTCTCGTTGTTCCTCATCCAGTGATTGTTCATCAAGTTGCAATAATTGGCTGTAGCCGCTGATGGCATTCAGAGGTGTGCGCAGTTCATGGCTCATGCGGGCGAGAAACTCTGATTTGGCATGGTTGGCGCGCTCGGCCTCATGCTTCGCAGCAATAAGCTGTTGTTCTATCTGTTTGCGCTCGGTGATGTCTCTTCCTTCGGGGACAATGAAAATCACATTGCCTTTATCATCCTTGGCTGGTTTGAGTGAGAAGTCAACGTAGTGAACAGTGCCGTCGGGGCCTATATTGTGAACCTCACCACGAATAAATTCCCCTGAAGCTGCTCTGTGCACTGCATTGCATAACCACTTTTTTTGATCTTCAGAATGATCCCACCAAGGCGTTTCCCAAAAAAGCTTACCAACTACATCCGATTCCTTTAGTGCGCCAAAGTTAAGTGCCGTCTGATTTGCTTCAGTTAGAATTCCTTCTGGCGTAAGCATGCCTATGAGTTCGAATGTGCTGTTGAATACTGCTTTGAACTTGTGTTCTTTCTCTTTTAATAGCGCTTCTGTCTGCTTGCGCTCGGTGATGTCCTGCCCAATGGCAAGCACGCCCATAACATTTCCATTGGTATCTTTTAGCGTCTTGTCATACCACTCGATCTCGCGTTGGTGTCCGTCCTTGGTCATGATGGAGTTGATGTTGCCTTTGGTCTGTATATCAGCCACGGCTTTTTTGAACACACTCAGAATCTTAGAATGGTCTTGCGCGGGTAGGAAAGTGCTAAACCAGTCCTTGCCCTGCACCTCAGCTAAGGCATACCCCGAGGTGTTCTCCATGTAAGGGTTGAAGTGAATAATTCGCCCCTCTGTGTCCAACACCAGGATGATGGCCTGCGCAGTGGCGAGCAAGCTGTTGGCAAAGTCCCGCTCTGCTCGTAATGCCATCTCAGTCTGCTTGTGCAGAATGGCTGCTTCTTCTAACTTTTTGAGCCTGTTTTCCAGCTCCTCATAGGTTGGCTTTGTATCCATAAATGCAGCTCCAAGTTGCACAAAGTGGTCATTAAAATAATGCCCCCTCCTCTGCGTGCTACTACAGATAATCTGGCTGTCAGCGCCTGATAACTGTATGCCGGTTTTTATAATAACACTGGTCACTTGCTTCTTTTGGTGATGCAGATCAATTCTGGTGTATTGCACGCGTTTGTCGAAGAGCGGTAGCTGGTTTTGCGGAACTGCAGCCAAAACTAATAGATAACAGCAGGGAATTAGCTAGTGGGTTCCCAGAACTTACAGAATGGCCGTTGGCTAGGTTGCATCACTGTGGTCGAGCTATAAACCATCTTGTCCTCCCTCCTTAAGATTAATCTATGAATGGCCGCTATAGCTATGGCCTTAATTAATTTGAAAAGAGCTAGGGATATCAATAACGTACTTGCAAAATTTTCTGTCAGAAATAAGTTACTTAGTATCAGCCTGTTTTTCTGCTTTATTCTGGTTTCTATTGTTGGATATACAGTAGTGACACTTAAGCAGCAAGAGACTGATTCTACAGTGGTTAATGTTGCTGGTCGGCAACGGATGCTCTCTCAGAAATTTACCAAAGAACTCCTGGATGAATTGGAACAGCGTCAAGCGCTTGCGGCAACCAAGCAGCTTGCAGCTGTTGCTGCCACCCAAATCATGGCGGATCGGGTCTATTACACTAAGAATGTTGTAGATAAGTTAAAAAGGAGTGACACAGATTTCAAGGTGCTTGCAGGACATGGCCCGATGCCAAAAGCTATTCCCCTGCCTGCCACTTTTGTCAATGAGGTGTCTGCCTCTCTCGGTGAAAATGCAGGATATAAGTACACTCTAATCAGTAAATGGAACATTAACCCCAGCAAGGGGCTTAGTAATGATTTTGAGATAAGAGCCTGGGAGGCTCTGAGCCATGCCCCTCAAGCTCCCTATGTTGAGGTTACTGCTTCCGAAGATGGCATGGTGCTGCATTACGTCACTGCAGATCGAGCTTTACGCGGTTGTGTTGATTGCCATAACAACCACCCCGCAAGTTCTAAGCATGATTTCAGTGTAGATGACTTGCTTGGTATTTTGGTTATCACTGTTCCCATAACTATTGATGTTGAGTTGGTTGGGCAGGCACTAAAAACAAAACAACAACCTATTTTGGATAAAACTCGGAAACTGTTTGATCATTCCCTCCAGGCATTGCGTTTTGGGGGTACCACCTATGCTGATCTTGAAATGGTTGTGCCAGTTCAAATTCCCGGCAATTCAAATCCAGATACTGAGAAGCGGTTAGGAGAAGTAGCACTGCTCTGGGATGGGTTGCAATTGGCCGCAGGGAAAGTGAGAAATGCTGAAATTAATAGTGCTGAATATATTAAACAGTTGGTTCTGATCCGCCGTGTGAGTAAAGAAATATTAGCAGTAATGAGTGTAGCGGTGGATATGTTGGCAGAGGATTCTGCCAATAAGGTCAGAACCATGGTGATGGTTGAGTGGAGCATTCTGGTTGCAGCATTATTGGTGGGAATTGCCTTTAGCTTTATGGTCGGCCGGATGATTACGCTGCCTTTGGAAAGAGTGGTAACGGCAACGCGGAAGATTGGGGAGGGTGATTTCAATATTGAGCCTGAGGTTCGGCAGGCTGGTTCACAAGATGAAGTAGGAGAGCTTGGAGAGGCCTTTGCTGATCTTGCTCAAAAACTTCACCAACGCACTAATGAACTGATTCAGGCAAAAGATGAGGCTGAGGAGGCCACTAAAACCAAATCAGAATTTCTTGCTGCCATGAGCCATGAGATTCGCACTCCGATATCTGGCGTGTTGGGCATGACTGAATTGATGGCGGGTACGTCACTGAGTGAAAAGCAGAGCGAGTATCTTGAGATGATTGATCTCTCTGGAAAAGCCTTGCTTAGTGTTATTAATGAGATTTTGGATTTCTCTAAAATCGAGGCTGGCATGCTGGAATTGGAGTCCATTGATTTTGATCTGGATCGATCTGTATATAGTGTTGCACGATTGTTGGCAGCGAGTGCGCAAGAGAAAGGATTGGAACTGATCCTCGATTATCATCCTGATTGCCCAAAGCACCTGGTGGGTGATGCTGGGCGTATTCGTCAGGTTCTTATAAATCTCACCAACAACGCCATCAAGTTTACCGATCAGGGTGAGGTTATTATTGAGGTTACATGCCTTGAGCAGAGAGATGAGCAAGCCGTTGTGCGTATTGCCATTAAGGATACCGGTATTGGTCTTAGCCAGGAGAATCAAGCCAAACTCTTCCAATCTTTTACCCAAGCAGATAGTTCAACCACCCGTAAATATGGTGGCACGGGTTTGGGCTTGGCTATCTCAAAGCAGTTAGTTGAGTTGATGGGGGGGGGAGTCGATGTTGAAAGCGTGTTGGGAGTGGGTTCCATTTTCTGGTTTAAAATAATACTGCCCCTGGCGCAGGAACCGCTCCCTCTGCCCCAGGCCAATTTGGATGGAGTGCGCATCCTGCTGGTAGATGATAATGCGGGTGGCAGAGAGGTGGTCAGAAGGCAGATCAAAAGTTTTGGCATGCAGGTAGAGGCGGTAGCTGATGCCAAGCAGGCCTTGATGCAGCTGCGTACTGCTGCCGCTGAGGGGCGGCCGTTTGCTATTGCTGTGCTGGATTATTTTATGCCTTATATGGATGGTGAACACTTGGCTTTGATGATCCAGTCGGAAGAGGAGTTGGCCACTCTTCCATTAGTGTTGATGACACCAGTTGGTATAAAAGGGGATGGTGAGCACTCTTGGAAGAGTGGCTTTGCCGCCTACCTGAGCAAACCACTGCATAGCGAGACTTTGCGGCAGACACTAGCTACCGTGTTAGGAGTGACTGAACAGGGTGGCAAACCGCCCTTGATTACCCGTCACCGCCTGGATGAAAACAGTGCCTTTAACGCTGGGCCTTTAAACTTTAGCGGCAAAGTGTTGTTGGTTGAAGATGTCTTGGTCAATCAGCGAGTCGCCAGTTCCATATTGAGGCGGATGGGTGTTGCTGTAGATATCGCCAATAACGGCAGGGTGGCGCTTAAAATGTGGAAACGATCTAATTATGACCTGATTTTTATGGATTGCCAGATGCCGGAGATGGATGGCTATGAGGCTACCTGGAGTATTCGAGATGAGGAACGGGTGCAGGGGGGGCATATCCCAATCATTGCCCTAACGGCCAACATCCAGGCAGCAGAACGGCAAAAGTGTCTGGAGTCGGGTATGGATGATTTTCTCTCAAAGCCTTTTAATGGTGATGATTTGGCCTCTGCTCTGAGTCGATGGATCGGTAATGCGCAGTCAAGCATTGAGCGAGAAGAAACGGGGGCTCATGAGCAAGAAGACATTTCGTCTGATGTCCCACACATTGATGAGGGTATGCTTGATACCATGCAAAAAAACATGGGAGATGATTTTGTTGATCTGATTCCAGCTGTAATTGAAAGTATTACATCGCTGTTGGACTTGGCTCAATCTGCAACCAAGTTGTCTGATTTTAAAGAGCTTAAGCGAGCAGCTCACAGCATTAAGTCTGCCAGCATAAATGCGGGTGCTGTGAAATTGTCCAGTATGGCCGCAAATCTGGAGGCAGAGGCAATGCATGGTGCCGTAAGCAATGTGGAGCAGAAGATAGATGATTTAAAGATAGAGTTTGATTGTGTATGTAATCTTTTGCAGCAGAAATATAGCATGTAATTTCAGTAATCAGCGCACTTCTATTTATCGTTAACTGTTATTTCCAAATCTCTAAATGTCTGTATATGAGGCGCCGCACATTTAAAATGTGGCCTGCCCAATCAAGTCTGAATTATTACATCTTCTAAATTAACTATACTTGCTACGGTACAGTTAAATTTTGTGGGTGTTCTCTGTTTCTTGCATTTCAATATGAAAAGTGCTCTGTAGGTTTGACTGCTGGGTTCTACATTAGGGCAAGAGTTGATACTCAATGAGTAAAGGATAAGGATGAGTCGATACAGTGAAGAGATATATATTCTTTTAATCAGTGTTCACGGCCTGATTCGAGGAGACGAGCTGGAGTTGGGACGTGATGCTGATACGGGGGGGCAAACAAAATATGTTGTGGAGCTGGCGCGCACATTAGGGGAGCGTCCTGAGGTAAAGCGGGTTGATTTAATGACTCGGCTGGTTTTAGATCCTCAAGTGAGTGAAGACTATACGCAGCGGGTGGAACAGCTCTCCAATAAAGTGAGCATCATTCGTATTCCTTGTGGTGAAGAGGGCTATACCCCTAAAGAGGAGTTGTGGGATTCACTGGATAGCTTTTCTGATCATGCCCTGGCCTACATTAATGAAAATGGCTTAAGACCGGATGTTATTCATAGCCATTATGCCGATGCGGGCTATGTAGGTATCAGGCTATCGCATCATCTGGAAGCGCCATTGGTATATACAGGGCACTCTTTGGGTCGTAGCAAACGACAGCGCCTGCTGGCCAGTGGAATCAAAGGTGCTGAAATAGAGCAACGTTATAAGATGTCGCGCCGGATAGAGGCGGAAGAAGATACTCTGGGCGCAGCTGAATTGATAATTACCAGCACCCGCCAGGAGATTGAAAAGCAGTATGGCCTGTACGATCACTACCAGCCTGAACAGATGCGGGTTGTGCCGCCGGGTACTGATCTGGAGCAGTTTTTTCCGCCCAGGGGTGATGAGCGGGAAAGTGTTATATACAAGCAACTCTGTCGATTTCTTCAGGAGCCCGAAAAGCCCATAATTCTGGCGCTATCGCGCCCGGATGAAAGAAAAAACATTGCTACTTTAGTGCAGGCGTTTGGTGAATCTCAAACCTTACAGCAGGCTGCGAATCTGGTCATTATTGCCGGAAATCGCGATGACATCCGGGATATGGAGAATGGTGCTCAGGATGTGCTGACTGATATCTTATTGGTCATTGATCAATATGATCTTTATGGAAAAGTTGCGTATCCAAAACAACACCGACCTGATGAGGTATCCGTGCTTTATCGCCTGGCGGCATTGTCTGGTGGTGTATTTATAAACCCTGCTTTGATTGAACCCTTTGGATTGACGCTTATTGAGGCAGCGGCCAGCGGGTTGCCTATTGTTGCTACTGAGGATGGTGGCCCAGCTGATATTGTTGAAAATTGTAATAATGGCTATCTTGTTGATCCTCTTGATAGAGAGGCGATGGCCAATAGTTTGCTGCGAGTGCTCAGTGATCGAGTGCATTGGCAAAAACTGGCGGCCAACGGTATTAAAGGTGTGCGGTGTTGCTACTCTTGGCAGGCGCACGCAAAGCGATATTTGGATGTGCTATACCCCATTGTTGAGCGGACAGAAACCTTGCCGAGGGTCTCTCTTAGTCGCCGATCCATGTTGTACCGTGATCGAGCTATTGTTACTGATCTCGATCAGAATCTTTTAGGTGATCCCGGTTCTCTTGAAGCGTTTATTAGAATCATTCAAGCTAACAGAAAAAATACCACTTTTGCCATTGCCACGGGCCGGCGTTTGGATGCTACGCTAAAAGCGTTTAGGCAATATAGAATCCCGCGGCCCGATGTGTTGATTAGCAGCCTTGGTACTGAGATCTACTATGCGCCAGGGCTGACCAAAAATATGGCCTGGGCCAACCATATTGACCATCATTGGAACCCAAAAGCTTTACGGCGAATATTGAAAGATTTGCTAGGAATCAAATTGCAGCCAGCAGAGGAGCAAGGCCCGTTTAAGATTAGCTACTATATTGATCCCGCAGAAGCGCCAACGTTGGAAGAGATCAATAGCCTATTGCATCAATATGAGCAGAATGTGAATGCCTTTCTGGCCTTTGGTCAATTCCTGGATATTATTCCAGCCCGTGCCTCCAAAGGTTTTGCCTTGCGCTGGTTTGCAGAGCAGTGGGATATCCCGCTGGAGCATATATTGGTTGCCGGTGGTTCGGGTAGTGATGAGGACATGATGCGAGGCAATACTCTGGGCGTTGTGGTGGCCAATCGACATCATGAAGAACTCTCTGGCCTGACGGATGTTGAACAGGTGTTCTTTGCAGAAAAACCCTTTGCTGCTGGTATCATAGAGGCAATTGAGCACTATGAATTTTTCCACCTCGGCAAAGGATCATCATGAATCAACGGTTGCTACTGTGTACTGATCTGGATAGAACGCTTCTGCCCAATGGTGCTCAATCTGAGTCACCGACAGCACGCATGCATTTTGCCCACCTTGCCTCACAGCCTGGCGTTACGCTGGTCTATGTTACGGGGCGGCACCGTGCTCTAGTTGAACAAGCGATAAAATGCTATCAGCTGCCGCAGCCTGATTTTGTGATTGGCGATGTGGGGTCAACCATCTACGAATTGAAAGGTGAGACATGGCAATATTTGGATAAATGGGAGGCGAAGATAACATCTGATTGGGCAGGAAGAACTCATGAAGATTTAAAGAGACTGTTTAATGGCCTATCGGGATTGCGATTGCAGGAGGCGGATAAGCAGGGTCGCCATAAGCTCAGCTACTACGCACCGATTGATATCAACAACGAAACGCTTATCTCCAGTATGTACTCCCGCTTGAGTGATGCGGGTATTCAGGCTGTTTTAATATCCAGTATTGATGAGCCATCAGGAATAGGGTTGTTAGATGTTTTGCCCGCCTGTGCAACCAAACGACATGCTATTGATTTTTTGATGGCAGAGTGCTGTTTTAATCTTAATAACACACTGTTTGCTGGAGATAGTGGCAATGATCTGGCGGTGCTCGCCAGCCCTATTCAGGCCGTATTGGTTGCTAACGCCAATGATGAAGTCCGCTGTTCAGCTCAACAGCAGGCTAAGGCTTCCGGTCATTCTGCCGCCCTCTATCTTGCTAAAGGTGGATTTATGGGGATGAATGGAAACTACAGCGCAGGCATCCTGGAAGGAGTGGCTCACTATCTTCCAGAAATAGCAGATTGTCTCGGGAGAGACACATGAAAAATGAAACAATGAGGCCCGTGGTGTTTGGTGAGGTTTTGTTTGATCATTTTGTTGATGGCAGTGTGATATTGGGAGGTGCTCCGTTTAATGTTGCCTGGCATCTACAGGCTTTTGGTCAGGCGCCTCTGTTTATCTCGCAGGTGGGCGATGATCCCCTGGGGCGACAGGTAAGGTCGGCAATGCTGGCGTGGAGCATGGATATGTCCGGGTTGGGGCTCGACTCAGCTCACCCTACGGGGATTGTGGATGTAATCATTGCAGATGGGGAACCCGAATATGATATCTGCGCGAACAGGGCTTATGATTTCATCGATCCCGACTCTTTGCCTCCGCTTTCTCAGAAGAGCATCCTTTACCACGGTAGTCTGGCGTTAAGGGAGGACACCTCGCGCCGTGCGCTTGAGCGCCTCAAGTGTGTTGGAACGATGAAGGTGTTTGTCGATATAAATCTGCGTGCGCCCTGGTGGGATCGAGATGCTGTCTGGCAGATTATGTCGGATGCCAGTTGGATTAAACTGAATGAAGAGGAGCTGGCGCAAATTGTGCCAGAAAAACTGGATACAGAGCGCAGGGTAGAGCGCCTGTTATTGCAGTTGCCTGTTGAGCAGTTGATTGTTACTTGCGGAGAAGCAGGGGCATTGTCTGTCTCCTCAGATGGTGAACGGCTTGCCATTACTCCGGATGGTGTAACCACCGTTGTGGATGTTGTGGGCGCAGGAGATGCCTTCAGTAGCGTTTTACTGCTTGGGCAGATCCAGGGCTGGCCTCTCTCTCTGACCCTGAAAAGAGCGCAGGACTTTGCCAGCGCCATTGTTGGTATTCGTGGTGCTACGATTAAAGATATTGGTTTCTATCAGCCTTTTATAACTGCCTGGGAGTTGACGGCATAATGTATGAACAGGTCTCACACTCACTGCTCAATGAAATTCTGGTTAAGCTCAAACCTGAAATAAAAAGACGGGACTTGCGCCACTTCTATACCCGGTTAGGCGCCAACTTCTATGCCATCCACTCCCTATTTGAGCGCCTGTATGGAGATCGTCCAGATTTTGAAAAGCAAGCGCTACAGTTGGTGGAAACCCTGGCTAGACAGTACATACAGCGGCCAGACAACCTCAAGAAGATGGATATTGCCAGAGAGAAGGATCATAGCTGGTTTCTGAGTCAGCACTGGGTTGGTATGGCCCTTTACAGTGATGCCTTTGCAGGAAACCTGCGTGATATGAAACCCAGGGTCCGCTATTTTCAGGAGCTTGGCGTCAACATGATACATATCATGCCCATCATGAAGTGCCCGGAAGGCTTCAGTGATGGTGGCTATGCGGTGAGCAATTTTCGTGAAATCGATGAGCGAATTGGTTCGCTTGATGATCTCAAATCTCTGGCTGCCGAACTCCAAAAACGTAACACCCTGCTAACCCTGGATGTGATTGTTAACCACACCTCAAACCAACATGAGTGGGTAAAAAAGGCTCGTCAGGGAGATAAAAAATACCAGGACTATTACTACGTCTTTGACAATCGCGATATTCCAGACATGTTTGAAGAGACCATGCCTGAGGTCTTTCCAGAGACAGCCCCCGGCAACTTCACCTGGGATGAGGAGATGGGCAAGTGGGTGATGACAGTATTTCATGACTACCAGTGGGATCTGAACTACAGCAACCCCGCAGTATTTATCGAGATGCTGGATGTAATTCTGTTCTGGGCGAATCAGGGGGCAGATATTCTGCGCTTGGATGCCGTCGCCTTTCTGTGGAAAAAGATTGGTAGTGCTTGCCAGAATGAGCGTGAAGCCCATCTTATATTGCAGTTGATGAAAGACTGTTGTCAGGTTACAGCGCCCGGCGTGCTGTTCATCGCTGAGGCAATTGTGGCGCCGGTTGAGATTATCAAATATTTTGGTGAGGATGCCATTAATGCCAAAGAGTGTGAGATAGCCTATAACGCCACGCTTATGGCACTGTTATGGGAGGCAATGGCTACCAAAAGTGCCAAGCTACTCTACCAGGGGCTCAAAAGTTTACCGGACAAACTGGAGCGGGCAACCTGGCTGAACTATATCCGAGGTCATGATGATATCGGCTTGGGGTTTGATGATCATGATATCTCCGCTGTGGATTATGAGCCCTGTGCACACCGGCGCTTCTTGATTGATTATTACACAGGCAACTATGGTGACTCAGATGCCAAAGGGCTTCCGTTTGGTGTGAATGCCAAAACTGGCGATGCCCGCATTGCAGGGTCACTGGCCTCGTTAGTAGGGCTGGAAAGTGCACTGGCAGAGCGTGATCCGGAGAAGGTCGACATTGCTATCAAGCGCATCCTGTTGCTGCATAGCGTTATTCTCTCCTTTGGTGGTATTCCGCTCCTCTATTACGGTGATGAACTGGGTACGTTAAACGACTGTACCTACCTTGATGATGAGCGCAAGGTGCATGATGCCCGTTGGGCGCATCGCCCCAGGTTTGATTGGGAGAAGGCTGAATTAAGACAGCAGCCCGGTACGGTGGAGAACCGTATATTTGAAAGTCTGAAAAAGATGATTGCCGTGCGCAAAGAGATTCTGGCCTTTTCAGATTTCAATAACCGAGAGCTTATTGATGTTGGAAATCCGCACCTGTTTGTATTCTTGCGTTTTAACCGGATGCGAAGTACAGGTAGTGTGCTGGTCGTCGCTAACTTTGATGCTGCCCCTCAATACCTGGATCTGAATCTTCTGGGCAATAAAGGCCTTTTGCAATACAAACAACTAACAGACCTCTGTTCCGGCGAAAGCCCGGCTATGTTTAAAGATCAATTGATTGTCCCGCCATTTCGTTTTTACTGGCTCACAGACCAGTAGAGGTGTAGTTAGCAGGCACACTTCTTATTCCGAGGTAAGTGTGCAATGTTGTACACTTATTGCCAGCGCCGCTGCCTATGGCGCACCGCTGTAGGATTTGGCGATAATGGTATCGTAAAGCGCCTTTATTAGACTGTCGCTTTCTCTTCTTGTCGATTCAAGAAAACTCGATCACGCCCATTTTCTTTGGCTTGGTAGAGTGCTTCATCTGCGCAGCGAATAAGGTCGTCGTAGGTTGGCATATCATTATTTTGCATTGCTACACCAATACTGGCTGTGACTTGGCAATATGTGGTTCCATCAGAAAAGAGATGTTTTGAAAAACTTTTGCGCAGTTTGTGCGCAATAAATTCCGCATTTTCCAGTGACGTTCCTGGGCAGATGATTAAAAATTCTTCACCGCCATAACGGCCCACAACATCAGTTGATCGAAGATCGTCGGTCAATAGACGTGCGGTTTCGCGTAAAACCAAGTCACCAAACAGATGGCCGTATGTGTCATTGACGGACTTAAAATAATCCAAATCAAGAATCATGATGCTGAGTGGACCACCATAACGATTGGTCCGGTCAAATTCATAGTTGATCACTTTTTTAAGATGACGGTGATTGTAGAGTTCTGTCAGACCATCTCTAATCGATAGCTCTTGCAGTGCACTGTTTTTCTCCTCCAGCTCTTTTCTTGCGACTTTTAGGTGTTGCCCCATGTTATTGAAAGCACGGGCTAAATAGCCAATTTCATCATTTCCATCTATACCTTTTACTTGAGCATTGAGGTCGCCACTGCCAAGTGCTTCAATACTTTTCATAAGCCTGCGCAAAGGACGGGTGAATCCATGTGCTGTTGCGAGGGCAATAACAACCACCAGCGCCAAAATAACAAATGAGATAATGATATATGTCTTCTGCAAATCATGAATGGGGGCAAAGGCCTCATCCTGATCCTGTTCACTGATAAGAATCCAGCGAAAATCATCAAAGGTAATTACCATTGAAGCGCCAACTACGGGAGTGCCTCGGTAACCCGTCCATAATCCGTGAACTTCTTGTCCCGTTTCAAATCCAGTTTTTATGGGATAAGTGCCCACTTGTAAATTACGCTGTTTATTATCTACAAAAAGGGAGTCAGTCATCATGAGTCCCTGCTGGTTAACCAGATAGCTCTCACCTGTGTTACCAATGCCACGCATTTGAGTAAGGGCACCCATCTGGAGAATTAGATCCCCTCGCAGCAGTGCACTCAGAGAATCGGAGGAGAAATGGTTGACTAGTAATCCAATGGGCTGCTCAGTGTTATGCCGACTAAATAGTGGGCTGGCCACTTCAAGCTCTTGCTCTTTGCCATCATGAGTATGGATGTCGCTTACATAAGTAGCTTTTGAGCCCTCTATAAAATAGGCTTTGTTGCCACCGAAACTGCCAATTCTGTCTGGGCGACTAGAAGCTACAATACGTCCATCAGGTGTAAGAATGTCAATGAAAAGAAGGGATTTGGTTATGGGTACTTTGTTATTAAGCAGATGTTTATTTAGCTTGGACTGAGACTGAAGCAGGCCGCCCTTGTCTTCTATTATCTCTTCAAGGCGATCACGGATGTACCCATCAGAAGCATAGTTACGTGTAATGATTTTGAATCGATCAAGAAAAAGAAAGACCTCCCCCTCTCGGAATTCAGATACGGCTCTAAGCCCAGCAATAGTGCTGTTAGTCAGCGCGTCTTTAGCATTGAAATAGCCAAGCATTCCAATTGTTAGCATTGGAATGGCAGAGATTAAGACAAAAATCAGTACCAGTTTATAGCGAATAGACATTCATATTGTTTCGTATGAAACCAGAGTCCTCAAAAAAACGGCTCTAATTAAAAAGTAGCAGTATTTATAGAGAAAGAAAACAATAGGTTGGAGAGTATTCCCTGGGGACAATAATTGTGAAGCCAGTCCCACTACTGTCGGTTGTGTTGTGTAAGGGTTATATGGAAATTCAACTATGTTATGCTTTTGACAATAATTTGCGGATTAAAAAATACAATAGACGGCATACATGAGCGTGCGCATTTTTCACAATGAATAATATTGAATTATTTCATATTTTAGGAGGCCTCTTGTGAAGACTCTATTGGTAACAGGCGGTGCGGGGTTCATTGGAGGGAATTTTGTTCACCTGCTGATGAATCAGGACGATGTTCAGATTATCAATCTGGATCTGCTGACCTATGCAGGCAATCTGGATACCCTGGCAGATATCAAAGAGGGTGATCGCTACACCTTTGTGCAGGGTGATATTGGCAATAAGGAGTTGGTGTCTGATCTGCTAAGACGCTACAAACCTTCAGCGGTGGTGAATTTTGCCGCTGAAAGCCACGTAGATCGATCTATTGATGCCCCATGTGATTTTATTCAAACCAATGTGGTTGGCACCTTTAATCTATTGGAGTGTAGCAGGCAGTACTATCTGGATTTACCTGAAGATCAGGCTGAAGCATTCCGATTTCTGCATGTCTCAACAGATGAAGTCTACGGTTCACTGGGGGCTGAAGGGATGTTTACTGAGGAGACACCCTATGCGCCAAACTCACCCTATTCGGCATCCAAGGCGGCATCTGATCATCTGGTACGAGCTTGGCATCATACCTATGGATTGCCGGTAATAACCACCAACTGCTCCAATAACTATGGCCCCTGCCAGTTCCCAGAGAAGCTGATACCGCTGATGATCCAGAATGCCATTGCGGGTAAGCCGCTGCCGATCTATGGTGATGGCGGTAATATTCGTGACTGGCTGTATGTACATGATCACTGCCGTGCGATCTGGCGGGTGCTGGAAGCGGGGCAGCTGGGTGAGGTCTATAACATTGGTGGTAACAGTGAAAAAACCAACCTGGAAGTGGTTGATACGCTTTGCGCTATTCTGGATGAGCTGATGCCACAATCCCCTCATATGCCACATGCCCAATTTAAGCATTTTGTTACAGATCGGCCAGGTCATGACCGACGTTATGCCATCGATGCATCCAAGATCAAGCGTGAGCTTGGTTGGGAGCCACAAGAGACCTTTGAATCGGGTCTGCGTGCCACAGTGCAGTGGTATCTCGATAATGTCTCATGGTGCATGCGCGTGATGGATGGTAGTTATATGGGTGAACGGTTGGGACAGTTATGAAAGGCATTATATTGGCAGGAGGCTCTGGCACCAGACTCTATCCGCTTACTCGTGCGGTAAGTAAGCAGTTGCTACCCATCTATGATAAACCGATGATCTACTATCCATTGGGTGTTTTAATGATGGCAGGCATCCGAGATATGCTGGTCATTACAACGCCGCAGGATGCATCGCTTTTTAAAGAGCTGCTGGGAGATGGATCTCAGTGGGGTATAAACCTTAGCTATGCTGTGCAGCCGGAACCTGCTGGTTTGGCTCAAGCATTCCATATTGGGCGGGACTTTATTGCGGGCCAGCCATGCTGCCTAATATTGGGTGACAATATCTTCCATGGCCATGGATTAGTGGAGGTGTTGCAACAGGCCGCTGAGCACAACGAAGGAGCCACTGTTTTTGGTTACTGGGTAAAGGATCCGCAACGCTATGGTGTGGCAGGCTTTGATGCTGAAGGTAAGGTGGTAAGCCTGGAAGAGAAACCCAGCAAGCCCGCATCTAATTATGCTGTTACGGGGCTCTACTTTTACGATAGTCTGGTCACTGAGCTAGCAGCAAAGCTCGAACCCTCTGCTCGTGGGGAGCTGGAAATCACTGACCTTAATCGATTGTATTTGGAGCAGGGAAAACTACGGTTGGAGAAATTTGGACGCGGTACAGCCTGGCTGGATACGGGGACGCATGAGTCGCTCATGCAAGCGAGCACTTTCATTGAAACTATCGAAGAACGACAGGGATTAAAAGTGTGCTGCCCAGAAGAGATAGCCTACTCAAAGGGCTGGATTGATGTTGAGCAGGTCAGGGCGCTGGGTTTGGCGCTTGAGAAAAATAGCTATGGTCAATATCTGCTTGAGCTATGTGATAGAGCACCTTACCCATGAAAATTATCAAGACAGATATTCCCGGTGTGCTCTTGATTGAACCCCAGGTTTTTGGTGATGAGCGTGGCTGGTTTGTAGAGACCTGGCAACAGGAACGCTATGCTGAGCACGGTATCTCCGGTTCTTTTGTACAGGATAATCAGGCTTTTTCACAGCGCGGTGTGTTGCGCGGGCTGCATCTGCAAAACCCGCATGGGCAAGGCAAGCTGGTACAGGTGATCTCAGGTGAGGTGTTTGATGTGGCAGTGGATGTCCGTCGTGGATCGCCTTATTTTGGACGCTGGGTGGGTGTTAGCTTGTCAGGTAAAAACAGGCGCCAATTTTATGTCCCTGAAGGCTTTGCACATGGCTATTGCGTGATTAGTGATGAGGCGTTGTTTAGCTATAAATGCACAGATAACTACCATCCTGAGAGTCAGTTTGCTGTACGCTGGGATGATCCTGAGTTGGGAATTGACTGGCCCTTAACCGGAAGCCCTGTCCTGTCAGAAAAAGATAAAAAGGCACCATGCCTGTGTGATCTGCCTGAAGAGATGCTGCCTCCGTACCAGGGTGAATAGAGAGTGAGTCATAGATCCTTCCGCATCTTGCTGATCGGTAGTTATGGTCAGGTGGGTAGTGAGCTTCAGCATACCCTGGCACCGTTGGGTGAAGTGGTAGCGACAAGTCGAAGCCATGCAGATGGGCTTACAGTTGATCTAACAAAGCCCGATACCTTGGTGCAGGCGTTTGATGAGGTTAGGCCAACACTAGTTGTCAATGCTGCTGCTTATACTGCTGTTGATAAAGCTGAAAGTGAACCGGATTTAGCCGAAGCGGTAAATGCTACTGCTCCTGGGGTTATTGGTGAGCTGGCTGCCAAACAGGGCGCAGCTGTTATTCACTACTCTACAGATTATGTCTTTGATGGTGTTCTAAATCGCCCCTATCGGGAAGATGATGAGACCGGCCCTACAGGCGTGTATGGCAGTTCTAAACTGCACGGTGAGAAGGCGCTGCTTGATGCACTTGATGATGTACTGATATTTCGTACAGCATGGGTCTATGGCCAATATGGAAATAATTTCTATCGCACCATGTTGAAGCTGTTTGCAGAGCGGGATGAGCTGCGGGTGGTGGATGATCAGATTGGAAGTCCGACGTGGAGTCAAGCGATTGCTGAAACTACCGCTCAGGTTGTATCACAATTAAAGATGGAGCTATCGTGTGTTAGAGAAAAGCGCGGCATCTATCACCTCACGGCAGCAGGCCAGACAAGTTGGTATGGTTTTGCACAAGCCATTTTGGAAAATACCGAATCTGCTTGTCGTGTGCTACCTATTCCCAGTAAAGATTATCCAACGCCAGCGAAGCGCCCGGCATGGTCTGTGCTGGATAATGCAAAGCTGAAAGAAACCTTTGGCCTTGCCTTGCCAGATTGGCAATCTTCATTGCAGCAATGCATGAGTAAAACATAGTCTTGGCAGCTATTTATCAGGTGAGGCTAAGCAGACCTGGTTGTTTTTATAGTATGGCCAAAGCTCTCCAGCCAGAATTTTTTGCAGATCGTTTCCAATAACCGCCTTTTTCCAGCCCCTGAGCAGTTCCAAATCCTGATTGCCAATGACGAGTTGCTCTAGCTCTTTGCGGGTTGCCAGGGCCTGGGGACTGAGTTGTTGATCTTTGGCCAAAAGACGCACGGCACAGGTTAGGATATCAACCATGGCATCTTGTTCGGTGGTTAGGCGGATACGTTGAGCGCTTTCCTGTGGCCAGTCTTCAGAAGAGAGGGCGCAGCTGTCATTGATAAGCTTTAGTAGCGTATTGCCGTGTCGCTCAACAGCATGCGTTTCTAATCCACGGATGCGTGCAAGCTGGGCTTTATCTCTTGGCTTGCGTCGTGACAACTCCAATAGCACATCATCTTTAATGATCCAACCTTTGGGTTTGTTGCGTTCAATGGCCGTGGTCTCTCGCCAGCTGGCAAGGGACTGTAGTATGGCCAGTTGTACCCCTTTCAAATGCTGACGACCGCGGATACGCTGCCACTGCTGCTGCGGATCGATCTGATAGGTTGTGGCTGTTGTCAGTGTTTTAAAATCATCCTCCAGCCAATGGGTTCGCCCAAGCTTTTCCAGCTCAGTTTTAAGTTTGGTATAAATTTTTCCGAGATAGATGACATCATCCAGTGCATAGCGGTGTTGCTCTTGGGCGAGCGGGCGCAGGCTCCAATCGGTACGGGAGTGGCTCTTATCCAAGCTGATGCCCAGCAGCTTCTGCACCAGAGCGGCATAACCGATCTGATCGCCATAGCCGGTTAGCATGGCGGCAAGCTGAGTATCAAACAGTGGTGTGGGCAGGGTGTCCCATAGATTATGGAAGATTTCCAGATCCTGTCGGCCCGCATGGAATATCTTAGTTATGCCTGGATCTTCTAAAAGGGGCATTAAAGCTGAGAAGTCATCTATCTTTAAAGGATCAATGCAGGCTGCAATCTGATCATTGGCAATCTGGAGCAAACAGAATTTAGGGTAGTAGGTCTTTTCCCGCAGGAACTCGGTATCAAGGGCCAGCCATTCGCTATTGGCCAGCTGGCTGCATAGGTCGTGCAGTTGATCGGGTGTGTCGATGAAGAGTTCTTGCATGCTATTCCTACTGTTTTGGCCTGCCATCATGGCGAGGTTGTCATGTGAAAGGTATGATGCCTATAGAAAAGGTAACTGTGAAGTGGATAACCCATTGTGAGTGCATTATTTAATTATTTTTTTGAACTTTGCCTGTTGCGAGCCAAGCCACAGGATCTTCCGGCATCCAGCGTGCTACTGGCGCTTATCATTATGGCGAATGTTTTAGTGGGGGTGCTGGCTTTTAGCGGCCTTTATGGCGGTGCTTTACGCGCATTTATGGCCAGTGCGGTGGAGAATCTGTTTTGCCTGACAGTTTTGGGGGCGTTGCTCTATTTCAAAGGGTTGTTTCCACGCTTTATTCAAACGGCAACGGCTCTGTTGGGAAGCAGCACGCTGTTGGCGGTGATATTGATACCGCTCTACTCAATGAGCGACACGGGAACTGAGCGTACCGCCATGGCTGCCGTGGCGGATCTGGGTGCTCTGGCGTTATTGATTTGGTCTCTATTGATTATGGGGCATGTTTTGCGCCATGCCGTAGAGATCCCTTTTGGGCGTGGAATTATGTTTGCTTTGGTCTATTTTCTGTTATCCAGCCTATTTGTCGGGGGGCTGTTTCCATTGTCATGAAGATTCATATTCTTGGAATTTGCGGAACCTTTATGGGTGGCATTGCCCTGTTGGCCAGGGCGATGGGTCATGAAGTGAGCGGCTCTGATGCTAATGTCTATCCTCCTATGAGCACGCAACTCAAGGCGGCGGGTATTCATCTTTCGGAAGGTTACGACCCTGCCCATCTGAATCCTGCACCGGATTGCGTGGTTGTGGGCAATGCTGTCTCTCGAGGTAACCCCGCAGTGGAGTACATGCTGGATGCTGGATTGCCTTATGCATCGGGCCCGCAGTGGCTGGCAGAGCATGTGTTGCAGAATCGTTGGGTGCTGGCAGTGGCGGGTACGCATGGTAAGACCTCAACCTCCAGTCTATTGGCCTGGATATTAGAGGATGCTGGATTGAACCCCGGTTTTTTGATTGGCGGTGTTCCGCTTAATTTTGGTGTCTCTGCGCGTCTTGGAAGCGATCCCTTTTTTGTGGTTGAGGCTGATGAATATGACACAGCTTTCTTTGATAAACGTTCCAAGTTTGTCCACTACCGGCCAAGAACGCTGATACTCAATAATCTCGAGTTTGATCATGCGGATATCTTTGATGATCTGAAAATGATTCAACGCCAGTTTCACCATCTGGTGCGCACTGTGCCTGGTTCCGGTCTGATTATTGCGCCAGAAGCTGACCAAGCACTGCATGAGGTGCTGGATATGGGTTGCTGGACAAAGACAGAACAGTTCAGCCCGGACGGAAAATCACACTGGCATCCCGCGCACTCTAATCCAGATGGCAGCTGTTTTGATGTGGTCTGCCATGGCAAAAAGGCAGGCACGGTGGAGTGGGAGTTGAGTGGTCGACATAATATTTCCAATGCTTTGGCTGCCCTGGCTGCGGCAAGACATGCCGGTGTTCCGCCCGCTACGGCAGTTGGGAGTCTGAGCTCTTTTCATAACGTACGTCGCCGCATGGAGCTGCGAGGGAATGTGAAGGGCATCAAGGTCTATGATGACTTTGCTCATCATCCAACAGCTATTGAGACAACCTTGGCAGGCCTGCGTGCAAAGGTGGGCGAAGAGCGGATTATTGCCATACTTGAATTGCGCTCCAATACCATGCGCATGGGTGTGCATGCTGACCAGCTGGCTTCCTCTCTGTGGGCGGCTGATGATGTCATGGTTTATGCTCCGCCTGAACTGGAGTTGGATGTAGACAGAGTGTTTGCTGACCTGGGTGAGCGTGTTCAGATGCATGCCTCTGTAGCTGATATCGTGGCGGCCGTTGGGGCTGATGCACAATTGGGCGATCATGTTTTGGTTATGAGTAATGGTGGCTTTGAAAATATCCATCAGCGCCTACTCGATACTTTAGCCTCATCAAGTGAAGTGGTGAGTTAGATGTCAGATTATGAAAAGCCAATTACCTTAGCCATTACCGGCGCATCAGGCAGTGCCTATGGTCTGCGTCTGTTGCAGTCGTTACTGGATGCTAAACGGCGTGTCTATCTGTTGCTATCCCGACCAGGGCAGATGGTGATTAAAATGGAGACCGGGCTTGATCTGCCCAATACCCCAACAGATACCCAGGCCTACCTCAGTAAACATTTCCAAGCTGATGAGGGACAACTACAAGTCTTTGGGCGTGAACAGTGGACAGCGCCGGTAGCGAGTGGATCCAACCCGCCTGAGGCCATGGTGGTGTGCCCCTGTACTACCTCCACTCTCTCCTCAATTGCCTGCGGGGCCAGTAATAACCTGCTGGAGCGAGCAGCAGATGTGATGTTGAAAGAGCAACGCAAGCTGATATTAGTGGTGCGGGAGACCCCATTCTCAGCCATTCATCTGGAGAACATGCTTAAATTGGCCCAACTTGGTGTCGTGATCATGCCTGCCTGCCCTGGTTTTTATAATAATCCTCAATCGATAGAAGAGATTATAGATTTCATGGTGGCCCGAGTGCTGGATCAGCTGGATATTGAGCATAAGTTGGCTCTTCGCTGGGGGGGGGGTGATTAAGAGGATGTGTTGCTGTATATTCCTAATAGAGAGGCTTTTGCTCAATAACCCTTTGTTTATTAACATATACGAAGCTTTTTCATCAGGAGAAAGAGCTAAGTTATTAAATTAAATAAAAATAAGCCTAGTATATTAGGTTGCCATGGACTAGACTCCTCACCAGTTGCAGTTTTTGTCTTGTAGCAGTTCCGGTAGTTCCTCGCAGTGTAGAGTGTAATTTCCCCCGTAATTTCTCAACAGTAACTTGCACTAATACATTGTTCATTAATCATATTTAAAGGTAAACAGAATGGCTACAGGTACAGTAAAGTGGTTTAACGATAGCAAAGGTTTTGGATTTATTGCTCCTTCAGACGGTAGCGCGGATGTATTCGTACATCACTCAGCTATCCAAGCCAGTGGTTTCAAATCATTGGCTGAAGGTCAAACCGTAACGTTTGATAGCGAAAACGGTGCCAAGGGTCCTAGTGCGGTAAACGTTGTTCCGCAATAAGACGATCCTAGCTTAGAAAAAAGCCCCGCATAATAGCGGGGCTTTTTTTTGCCTGTAATAACTCTAAATTAATCAGTTGTATCTGCGAATGATGAATGTGCTGACAATGTTGTGCAGGAAAGGCTTACTCTATCAGTGATGGTTTTTCCTCCATCAATAGCAGATAAGGTGTGATCACTTTATATGGCAGGGTTGTGATGTCAGTGTGCAGGGTTTTTATCGGAGTATTAAAATCAGGTGATGTTTCTGCGTAATTTAAAAGGGTTAGCGCATGAGCTGATTGTTGGTAGGTGACATTGCCCACCCAAAGTGTTGCTTTACTGGGCATTAATACAGTATTTGATTCCCATAGTCTCAGTACCAGCCGCCTGTGTTCAGAGAGTGGTTTAATGAGAGTAAGTGACTCATGACGGCCATCGTGTACCTGAGGAAATATGGGTAATGCCTCCAGTGGCAGAGAGGGTGAAAGCAGTTTCAATAGGTCATGCCAATTAAGTGATGGTGCGGACTCCCAGTCTTTTTGAAGCAATGTTGCTTTAAGTCCTTCAAGCGTCCCCGCATATTGCAGATACAGCGGATGATCGTGCTTGCCCCTGATGTCTTGTCTAAAAGCGGGTTGTTTTTGCCAACCTTGATCCCGCCACTCTGATATTTCCATAAAGTGTTTTTTATACGTTGGCGTATAAAATGCCACGTCTGCATCATGGCTGTTCCAGGTTTGCAGGCTGGTTGTGAGTGTAAGCAATGTAATGGAACAGAGTGCGAAACTGCGCCAGTGAGTGATTATTGCTGTGTGCCGGTGATAGGCAATGCCAAGTAGTGTCACCCAAGCCAGCCCTAGACTTAGGCTGGCAATGACATCAGAGAACCAATGGACACCAAGATAGAGTCGGGAGAGCGCGACCAAAAGGGTCAGTAGTGCTGCCAAGCTGTAAGCTAACCAACGGTGCAAAGGTGCAATGGCGCGAGCAATCATAACGGAGAGAAAACCGAAGATAACAGTGGCTCGTAGTGTGTGACTGCTTGGGAAACTGTAGGGGCTGAGTTCGCTGATGCCAATATAGGGGCGTGGTAGCTGAATGCTGTACTTCAGAAGAATTGAAGCCAGAAAGCCAAAACCAACTGCGGCCAGCCAGTAGCCAATGGTATGCCAGTGTTGTTGCCAGACCAGAAAAATGAGCACACCCAGTGCCAGGGTGGCAATGACGGGAGTGTCTGCCAGTCGGGTTAAGTGGATCATCAGGTGATCAGCCCAGGGGGTGCGCAGGCTCTGGATGCCCTGAAGAATAGCTTGATCTACGCCCAGGCCACTGTTGGTGAGTACTGTGGCGAAAAGAAGTGCAGAGAGTCCGGTTGTGAAGATAAGCAGGGTGGCCAGAATAGCCAGTCCTTTTGCTTCAGGGTGTTGTGGATCAGCCAAGGCAGCGGCTATTTTATTCAGTTTGGGATCTTTTTGGCTCCACTTAAAGATGGCCTGTACCCAGCTAGAGGCATGTGGGTGGAGGAGTAAAAATAGGCGTTTGATACCCCAGGTCAACAACCAGACCAGTATCACCAATAGCAGTAATAGAATGACCAGCCGGACAGCCACCTCTGATGCCAGGCCTAAAGAGGCGCCCAATATCATGCCGGGCAGTAGGTAGATAGGCGCCCAGGCTAGCGCTGATATCACATTGGCAATGATAAACCGGCCAGGTGACATGCCCATCATCCCTGCTACCAAGGGAATGATGGCTCGGGTAGGGCCGACAAAACGACCGATGGCTACACTCTTTCCGCCATAGCGTTGAAAGAATGCGATACCCCGTTCAAGTGATTGCGGATGTTTGTTGAATGGCCAGAAGTGTGTAAGTTGCTCACGATAGTGATGGCCGAGTAGAAAGCTAATGCTGTCACCCGCAATGGCACCTGCAACCGCCCAGCCGCAGGTAGACCAGAAGTCGAGCTGACCTGTGCTGATCAGAGTGCCAAAACCGATCATCAGTGCGGCGCCGGGTACCAGCATGCCGACAATTGCCAGGGACTCTCCCATGGCGACAAGAAAGATGACTATGCCCGCCCAGACCGGGTGCAGGGAGATCCAATCCAGGAGCTGCTGCAGTAGCTCAGTCATAATTTGATATTGGGCTTCAAGTTGCAGAGGTGGTTAGATATTTACTTCCATTCTCTGCAACTTGAAGCGTTTTGGCTGGTAAAAATGCTTAACGAATCTCGGCAAAAGCAGCGCTCGCTGCTTCTAAAGTAGCTGTAATATCATCATCACTGTGCGCGGCAGAGACAAAGCCAGCCTCGTAGGATGATGGTGCCATGTAGACACCACGATCCAGCATGGCGTGGAAAAATTGCTTGAAGGCGTCCTGGTTACAGGCTGTGGCTTGAGCAAAATTCTCTACAGTGGGTGCATCAGTGAAGAAGATGCCGAACATGCCACCAACCTGATTGTAGGTGAGTGGAACCCCTGCTTTTTCTGCTTGAGCGACTAAGCCTGCTGCCAGCCTCTCTGTAATGGCAGAGAGTACGTCGTAAAAGCCAGGTGTGGCGATCAGCTCCAGTGTTTGTAGCCCGGCAGCCATGGCGACAGGGTTGCCAGAGAGGGTGCCAGCCTGATAGACGGGGCCGAGTGGTGCGATCTTCTCCATGATCTCGCGTTTGCCACCAAAGGCGCCCACGGGCATGCCGCCGCCGATAACTTTGCCCAGGGTGGTCAGGTCTGGAGTGATGCCGTAGTGGCCTTGTGCGCCGCCCAGTGAGACGCGAAAGCCGGTCATTACCTCATCAAAAATCAGCACGGTGCCGTATTGGTCGCAGACTTCACGCAGCCCTTCCAAAAATCCGGCAACGGGAGGGATACAGTTCATGTTACCTGCGACAGGCTCCACAATGATGCAGGCGATTTGCTCGCCAATCTTATTGAAGGTCTCTTGTACCTGCTCCAGATTGTTGTAGTCCAGCGTAAGGGTGTGTTCGGCCAGTGATGCAGGTACGCCGGGTGAACTGGGCTCGCCCAGAGTTAATGCGCCGGAACCTGCTTTCACCAGCAGTGAGTCGGAATGGCCGTGGTAGCAGCCTTCAAATTTAAGGATCTTGTCGCGACCGGTATAGCCACGGGCCAGGCGGATGGCGCTCATGGTGGCTTCGGTGCCTGAGCTGACCATGCGCACCATATCCATCGAGGGAACCAACTCGCAGACTTTGTTGGCCATCTCGGTTTCAATGGCGGTAGGTGCGCCGAAGCTGAGGCCGTTCTGTACCGCTTTCTGTACAGCGGAGATCACTGTCGGATGGGCATGTCCTAGAATCATCGGTCCCCAAGAGCCAACGTAGTCGATGTAGCGGTTGCCATCTGGATCGTAAAAATAGGCCCCGGAAGCGCGCTCAACAAATACTGGATCGCCACCAACGCCACGGAAGGCCCGTACGGGAGAGTTAACGCCGCCTGGAATGTGGTACAGGGCTTGTTCGAAAAGTTCTTGGGAACGACTCATGTTTGTTGATCCTCAAATAGTTTGGCAAATTGGCGGCAGGTGGTTTGAATGTTTTGTTGCGCAAATACACCCTGAATAACAGCCAGCATATCAGCGCCAGCCTGCACGAGTTGGCCACCATTTTCCGGGGTTATTCCACCGATGGCAACCATTGGAATGCTGAGTGCTTTTTTAGCCCGCCGCAGGAGATCAATTTCAGCCTTAACGGCATGAGGTTTTGTGGCGGAATTAAAGAAACGGCCAAAGGCTACATAACTGGCACCAGCGGACTCAGCATCAACTGCATGCTGGAGATTGTTGTAACAGGATATGCCGATAATGGCTGATGTCCCCAGCTTCTTACGTGCCTGCTGTAAGGATATGTCATCGCGGCCAAGATGCACACCATCAGCATTGATTTGGCAGGCAAGTGCCAGATCATCATTGATGATCAGTGGGACATTATGGGCACGACACAAGGTGAGCAGTTGTGTCGCTTCTTCCTCTCTTTGGGCTTGGTTGCTGCTTTTGTCCCGGTATTGGATAATCCGCGCGCCGCCCATGATGGCTGCTTGCACCTGGGTGCAGAGTTGATCGCCTTGTCCCAGCGTCTGGTCAGTAATGGCGTAGAGTCCGCTAAGTTGCTTAGTCATGTGAGTGCTGCTTGAGTTGGTAGTGTCGATCAGGTAGTGCCTGTCCTCGCCCTAATTTTTGAGCATGTGCCAATGATTGCCAGGCAAAATCTTGGGCTTGATAGAGAGCCTCTGTGAGATTTTGTCCCTGCGCTAGTAGCGCCGCAATAGCGGCAGCCAGGGTGCAGCCAGAGCCATGATATTCATCCGGCAGACGTGGCCACTGCCAATGATTAATCTGCCCTTCTGCGCCATAGAGATTATTGATGACCTCGGTGCTTTCTTCATGGGTGCCCGTTATCAGCAGATGTTGGCAACCCTGTTGCAAAAGTATCTCCGCACATTCATCTAAATCAGTTGCACCAGCCAGAGTACGGGCCTCGTTAGAGTTTGGAGTGAGCAGATAGGTGAGCGGCAGCAGTTCCTGCAATAGGGTCTGTTTGAGTTTGTCACTGGCCAGTGGTGTGCCTCCGCCAGCGGCGAGTACGGGATCAATAATCACTGGAATAGCTGGATGCTGTGCCAGCAGCTGAGCTAGCGCATGGGCGACAGCAGCATCGCCAATGAGACCCATCTTGACGGCATTTATGGGCAGATCGGCTAATACAGCTTCAGCCTGAGCGATGACCACCTTGGGGTCAATGGGGATCAATTGTTGGACATTGCAGGTGTCTTGCACGGTCAGACAGGTGATGGCGCTGGTGGCATGTCCGCCTAATGCGGCAATGGCCTCAATATCGGCCTGGATGCCTGCGCCGCCACTGGGGTCATGACCGCCAATAGCGAGAGTTACGGCAGATGCTGCATTGGGTGTGGGGGTGATCATCGTGAATGTTTACCCTAATAAAAAACCGCTGAAAGTGTATGTGTAGCGCAATATGGTGATTTGTTTAGGTGGATCAATAGCTTGCATTATATCTGTTTTTGCAGGTCTGTTTTCTTGTGGGTTTGAGGCACTAAATTCAGTTTTTTGTCTTAACAGAATTGGTTTTTTGACTAGACTTGTTTTGTAGTCCTTGAATTGATAAGGCCAATTACTATGACTCCCCATAATGATTTTGTTGAAACAGCACGGGTCTATTGTGATTTGATTGATCACTTGGATGGTGATGATACTGTGTGGTTGGAACAGCTGGCAAAACTTCTGCCACGCCTGCATGCGGCGGTTGCTGAGCTGGACCAATCCAAAGGTGATTTTGGCGTTTATTCTTTAGAGCAAGATCTCGATGAGCGCTTCGAGTTGTATAGTCGTCTGCATACACTGCTGGGAGAGAGAGACCCCTATTGGTTGGAATTTGATGTTTCGTCCGATAGCCAAACTATGACCGGCAGCCTGGCTGATGATCTAACAGATATATTTTGTGAATTGAAAGTTGGTCTGGAGATGCTGGAAAGTCATCCAGAGAAAACCCATAAGGCGTTAAATAGATTCTGTAGTAGCTACAAAGCACATTGGGGGCAGCATCTTATCGATGCGCAACGACATATCTATGAGCTGGATGCCCGTAATCAGTTGCACTCTTAATTTTTGGCTTTCTCCCTCAACATTGCTTTAGAGTGAGTTATCTGAAACTCAATCTGCCTTAAATGTGTTGAGGGGGAAGGTTAAAATCCCCGCTCTTCCATTCAATTTAGTCGTTTTAATCCTTGCTCTGGGGTGCAGAATTCGCATGACAGAGAGTGGAATGCTACAATTACCCAACTTTTTTACTCATTTATTCTTGAAATTTAGGAGGCAGTAGTATGACTGCAACAACTGATAGAATCCTGGGAGCGGGCTATATGACGCTTACTGCTCCGGCCCAAAGCAAGATTGTAGAGCTGATTACTCAGGTTGAAGAAGACATTCAGGGCGTTCGTGTCTATGCAACCGCAGGCGGCTGCAGTGGTGTTGGCTTTGGCATGACCTTCACTGATCAGATCGATGAAACCGATAACGTGCTGGAATGTGACGGATTCAAAGTGGTGATAGATGATGGTGCTGTACCGCATCTGCAAGGCGTTGAGATTGATTATGTGGATCGCGGTGATGGCACCTCTGTCTTCAAATTCAACAACGTTGCACCTGTGAAAGATGAGAGTGCTTGCGGTAGCTGTGCTTCTGCCAGCACCTGCAGCAGCTAATCGCTGTTAAATAGTTTTAAAAAAAGCGGCAAGCCTTATTGGGCTTGCCGCTTTTTTTGTGTCCATTTGTAATGGGTTTTACCAGCCGTAAGCTCGCCCAACAACAGCCAGTAATACAACAGCAACCAGAATTGGCACTGGCACCTCATTAAACCAGCGATACCAAACATGACTGCGGTGATTGTTATCGTTGGCAAAATCCTTCATCAGCTTCCAACAGTAAATCTGGTAAGCCACCAGCAGAGCAATCAGTGCAAATTTAGTATGCAGCCACATCATCTTGCCAAAGACTGCCCAGGCATAGTCGTATAGCATCCAGAGGCCAAATCCCAGTGTTAGAAGCATCCAGGGAATAGTGAACCAAAAAAGCTTGCGCTCCATCACCTTAAAACGCTCATTTCCTGCTTGATCCTCTGTCATTGCGTGGTAGACAAACAAACGTGGCAGATAAAACAGACCCGCAAACCAGGTCACCATAAAGATGAGATGAAAGGCCTTAAGCCACATGCAAAACTCCTAAATGTTAAGAATATTATTTTTGGGGATTATCACGCGCATCATGATACAGCGTTTTTAAGATGTTGCGTCGGGTCTGCCCAGGTATGTTTGAAGGGGTGGGGTCATCCTTGCGTCCGCTTATCCATGCGCCAATGCGCTGAAACAGACTTTTGAGCGTGCGCCAGATGCGAGGCAGCGCCCAGATGGTGATCAGCATAAAAACAATCAGCAGAACAATAAATACGACAGGATAATTTAAGGCTGTCCATAAGCCACCAATAACAGCCAGATCTTCAGCAATTGAGGCTGTCCAGTTGGTGACCGGTTCGGGAGAGGTGTTAATCAGCAATCGGCTGCTGGCCTTGGTGACATGGCTGGTGGCGGCAATTCCACCCCCAATCAACAGAGCGGCAAATTCAGCGGCTGGACTGATATCCAGGCCTTGAGCCATGCCTGCGGCCATAATGGCACCGGCAGGAATTCTGATGAAGGTGTGAATGGCATCCCAGCCGGTATCAAGGCCAGGGGTCTTGTCAGCAAAAAACTCCACGCAATACATGAGTCCTGCAGCACCCATAACCATGGGATCATCCAGCATCTCCAGTCCTGGCGGCAGCTCCATATTACCGGTGCTAGAGAGATACCCCAGCATGAAAACAGCGGCATAAAGATTGATGCCTGATGCCCATGCGACCCCCAATGTTAGGGAGATGAGTTCAATGGTTTCCATGTGTGTGTATCCTGTTTTGCTATCGGGTAGTTAACATTAGTTTGAAGCTTAATTGCATAATGAAAACCTATAGGCTGAGTTTAATACATTCCTCAGGGTTTTCCGATGCATAAGCGATGCTTGACTTCATGAATGAGTGCCGATAGATTTGCTTGTTGGCATGGGGCGTCCGCTTTATAGAGAGTGGGGAATAGAGACTAGAAAACCGCACCATCCTTACTTCAAGCGGCTTTAGGCCGCTTTTCTTTTCGGTTGGATTTTTATGATCAAGGTTGGAATAGTTGGTGGGACGGGGTACACGGGCGTAGAGCTTCTACGCTTGCTGGCACCTCATCCTGCACTGGAAATAAAAGTTATCACCTCCAGAGGTGAGGCAGGTAAAGCGGTTGCGGAGCTGTTTCCAAATCTGCGAGGTCATTTGGATCTCTGTTTTTCAGAGCCTGATGTAAAACAGTTGGCAGCTTGTGATGTGGTCTTTTTTGCCACCCCAAATGGCACAGCCATGCAGATGGTGCCTGAGCTACTGGATGCGGGTACACGAGTGATCGACCTGGCGGCTGATTTCAGGCTGAGTGACCCGGATGAGTGGGCAAAATGGTATGGCATGCCGCACGCCTGCCCGGATGTGTTGGCTCAAGCTGTCTATGGCCTGCCTGAGATCAACCGTGATCTCATTAAAGAAGCTCAACTGGTTGCCAACCCTGGCTGCTATCCTACTGCGGTGACCCTTGGATTTATGCCTCTGCTCGAAGCGGGGTTGGTGGATCGTTGCCAATTAATTGCAGATGCTAAGTCAGGCGTCAGTGGGGCAGGGCGAACTGCCAGTGTGGGCGCGCTGATGGGTGAGTGTGGAGAGAGCTTCAAAGCTTACGCAGTACCGGGACATCGCCACCTGCCCGAGATTAGTCAGAGCCTTTCCAGAATTGCGGGTGATTCCGTGGGGCTGACGTTTGTTCCGCATTTGCTGCCCATGATTCGCGGTATTCATGCTACGCTTTATTCAGACATGAACGATACGACGGCTGATTTGCAAAACCTGTTTGAAACACGCTACCAGAATGAACCCTTTGTTGACGTTTTGGCGGCAGGTGCGCATCCTGAAACGCGTAGCGTCCGGGGTGTTAATGTCTGCCGGATAGCGGTGCATCGCCCGCAAAATGGAAACAAAATCGTGGTGTTATCAGTGATTGATAATTTGGTAAAAGGCGCGGCAGGCCAAGCTGTTCAGAATATGAATCTGATGTTTGGGTTAGATGAAACAGCTGGCTTAAACAGCATCGCACTTCTACCCTAATCTATATGGTTCCGATTCGAAAAATCAATCAACCTACCATTGTTCAGCCTGGCAATCGGTGGCAAGGGTGGTCCCTGGGATTTCTGCTGTTTCCTGTTGTCGTGGCAATAGTTGCCTGGTTTGCCTATGACTATGGGCGTACTGGCCTGCTTTTTGATAGTGGTGGCGCTGATTCAACGGTTGTCCAGCTTGAACGCCAGGTAAAGATATTTCAGCAGCAGATTAAAAATCTTGAATTAGATCGAATGAAGCTGCGTGAAGAGATAGCTGTATTGGAACGGGCCAGCCAGATTGATCGTGAAGCTGCGCGTGCTGTCAGTGAAGAGATGAAGCAAGCTCAGGAGAAGCAGCTCAAGATGGAAGAGGAGCTTGTTTTTCTACAGGGCATTGTATCGAACAAGGCTGATAAAAAGAGTCTGCGCGTTCGGGATTTCAGTTTACAGGTAGCGGAAAAACCAAACGTTTTTAAGTATGGTTTTACTGTTAGCCAAGTGCTAAATAGCAAGAAAGGCGTGAAGGGCCGCTTGCTTATCACGGTTAAGGGTAAACAGAAAGGTAAGCAAGTGTCGCTTAAGTTGGCAGAGCTGACTGAAGAAAAAAGCAAAAGCTTGGAGGTGGACTTCAAGCATTTTCAAAAGTTTGAAGGGTTGCTGCGGCTGCCAGAAGGGTTTGCAGCGAGCAATATGGTTATCGATATCAAACCGAGCAAGAAAAAAATGCCGCGTTTGAATAAAACGTTTAAGTGGTCTGTGGAGGAATAGCGATGTTTGGAGGTGGTAATGTGTCACGGTCGAAAAAATTCAAGGCGTCAAAAATATCCACAGTGATTGGTCATGGAACAGAGATTAAAGGAGACCTCTCATTTGCGGGAGGGCTGCATTTAGATGGAATTATCAAAGGTGATCTGACGACGAACCATGATGATGCGGCTACGCTGACGGTGAGTGAACACGGCTCTATTGAAGGTGATGTCCGGGTGCCTAATGTTATCCTTAACGGCACGGTGATTGGTGATGTCTATGCCAGTAATCGTGTTGAGCTGGCCTCTAAGGCCAGGGTGACGGGAACGGTCTATTACTCTCGGTTGGAGATGGCTATGGGTGCAGAGGTAAATGGACAGCTGAAGCATGTCAATGAGAGTGAGCCACGCATGCTAGGCTACTTCGATGAAGAGGATAAAGCTAGTTCCAGCAGCCCCAGCAGCTCCAGTGACCCCACGGGTGAAATGGAACCGCAATAACACGCTGTTTGACTGTATTGGATGCAAGGATCAGGTAAAATAGCCTCCGTTGCTGTTGGCCACGTTGTTGTGTGTTGTGCCGAAATTTCAATTTACACGAGATAGTTTATGAGTACCGCTGATACAGAAGAAGCCCCACTGATCTTTACTACCGCCGCTGCCGCAAAGGTAGCAGAGTTGGTTGCAGAGCAGGATAACTCTAACCTTAAATTACGCGTCTACATTGAGGGAGGCGGCTGCTCAGGTATGCAGTATGGCTTTACCTTCGACGAAAATGAGAGCGAGGATGATGCCAAGATTGTAACAGATGGGGTTATGCTGCTGATTGACCCTATGAGCATTCAATATCTTATGGGTGCTGAGATTGATTATGTGGATAATCTACAGGGTTCACAGTTTGTGATTAATAACCCAAATGCGGCTACAACTTGCGGTTGTGGGTCATCATTTTCAGTTTAATCAGCGCTTTTTGTAATTGAAAAAAGGAGAGCTTTTAGCTCTCCTTTTTTATTTGGTTGGAGATAAAAAGTGCAACTGCCAGCAGCACTAGCAGTAGGATGACAACGCCTCCATTGCCGACCCGTGCATAGGGTGTCATGCCCTGCATAGGTAAAATCTCCCGAGTTAAGGTTTCTGTTTTAAATGCGGTGGATAATCCCTGAATATCGCCTTTAGGCCCAATGATGGCTGAAATCCCTGTATTGGTTGCGCGTAACAGGTAACGGCCTGTCTCCAGTGCGCGCATGCGAGCAATCTCCAGATGCTGATGAGGGGCCAGTGAGTCACCAAACCAGGCATCATTGCTGGCGTTAACCAGAAAGGCAGCCTCTGGCAGACCTTGGATTACCTCTTCACCAAAGGCATCTTCATAGCAAATGGATATGCCTGCGGGATAACCAGCTAGATTGAGCACAGTTTTATTATCATCACCCGCACTAAAGTCAGACATGGGGATGCGCAGGAAATCAATCAGCGGGTTGAGTAGCCACTTCAGCGGGAGAAACTCCCCAAATGGCACCAGATGTCGCTTGCTATAAATATCTCGCTCTTTCCCCAGGCTGACCATGGCGTTGTAATAGCTTGAGCTATCGGTGCCATTTACAGCGATGCCAATCAATAGATCAGTGTTATGGGATTGGGCCTCAGCCTCTAATGGATCAAGCAGGTTATCTTTTACTCTGTGGTAAAAAGCAGGGATGGCTGTCTCCGGCCAGATGACTAAATTGCTATCCCAGTTGGCGCGTGTCAGTTCTGTGTAGAGTTTTATTGTTGGGACAAATTGGTCAGGGTTCCATTTGAGCTCCTGGGGGATATTGCCCTGGATTAGAGTAACTTTTATTGGGTCGCCGGCTGGTTCGCTCCAGTAGTGGTTATTGAGTAGGCTGGATATTCCGTAGATCAGAATAATGCTGCTTATGCCTAGCAGGGGCTTGAGTGTTGTTTTTAGTTGCAAGACGGGAGCGGCTCTAAACTGTGTGATAGCTAATACGGTGAGGGCTGCGATCAGCGCTACCACCCAGCTAACACCAAATACGCCCATTACAGGAGCTACCCCCTGTAATGGTGTATCAAGTTGTGAGTAGCCCATGCTCAGCCAGGGAAACCCCGTTAGGAACCAGCCGCGAATCCACTCAAAAAGTGTCCAGGCTGCCGGGAAAACAGTGAGCAGATTGAGCGCTCTGTTTTGGCTGCACAACCTTGCCCCCAGCCAGCCAGCCAATCCAAAGAAGAGTGCTATGACAGTTACAAATAGCAGAGTGATGATCATGGCCAAGGGCAGGCCGACACCACCAAATTGGTCGATGCTGATATGCAGCCAGGAGACACCAAACCCCATAAAACCCAGGCCAAACATCCAGCCTTGCTTGAAGGCCTGTTTAGGTGTGGCCGACTGCCATAGCCCAAAGAGCAGTGCCAGACTCAGTATGGCTAAAGGGGAGAGGGAGAAGGGCGCAAAGGCCAGCACGGCCATTGCGCCTGCACAAAATGCAATAGTGAGAGGAAACCTTAATAGATGCGAAAAGGGCAAGATTATGCTCGATTTGTTATTGCTACAAGGTAGCTTACTCTTCGGTGTTTGCTTCTGGATTATCCTCTGTTAGCAATCGGATATTCAATAGATGAATTTTACGACTGTCGGCGCGGACTACGCTGAATTGAAATTGATCGATATCCAGCTTTTCACCACGCTTGGGTAGGTGGCCCAGGGTGTTTGCCACCAGACCGCCGAGGGTATCGTAGTCATTGCTGCTGAGATTGACGCTAAAGTATTCGTTGAAATCCTCGATGGTGGTGTGCGCTTTGGCTGTAAATTCCTGCTTGTCACGCTTAAGAATGCTGGTGCCTTCATCAAAATCGTGCTCGTCTTCAATCTCACCAACAATCTGTTCCAGCACATCTTCAATGGTGACCAGACCCGCAGCGGCACCATATTCATCGATGACAATAGCGATATGATTACGGTTGGTGCGAAACTCTTTGAGCAGCACATTGAGCCGCTTGCTTTCAGGTACGAAAACAGCAGCACGGAGTACATCGCGCATTTTGAAGCGCTGGCCATCTTCTCTTCCACAGTAGTGCAGCAGATCTTTTGCCAGCATGATGCCGACTACTTCACTGCGATCATCACTAATGACGGGGAACCGGGAGTGGGCGGATTTGATGGCGGTATCCAGGACCTCGCATAGCGTATCATCACGCCCTACGACGACCATCTGCGCGCGTGGGATCATGATATCCCGTACCCGGAGTTCAGCTACTTGTAGTACGCCCTCGATCATTGTGAGGGCTTCAGAGTCCATTAGGGCGCGCTTCTTTGCGTCCTGCAATAGGTGGACTAATTGTTCTTTATCTTTAGGTTCGTGTTTGAAGCGTTTCTTGAGTTGTGTAACCCAGCTCTTCAAGCGCGAACCGTTGGGAGGTTCTGCGTCGTTCATGATGTTCCGTTAGTTAGGTATGGATCGGGAAAACCCAGCTGGGCCAATATCTCGATCTCCATATTTTCCATTTCGGCAGCTTCAGCCGATTGTTGATGGTCATACCCTAATAGGTGCAAAGTGCCGTGCACCACCATATGTGCCCAATGGGCCAGTTCTCTCTTTTTCTGCTCTGTAGCTTGTTTTGATACCACTGGTGCGCAGATTACCAGATCTCCCAACAGGTTGCTCTCTACCGGAGGGGGAGCCTGAAAGGGAAATGATAGTACATTGGTAGCGCCGGATTTGTGGCGATATTGTTGATTCAGTGCTGCGCTCTCGGCTTCGTCAACGACTCGTATCACCAGCTCAGCCTGGGTTTTCTTATTGCCAACAGCGGTGCTGGCCCAGTGCTGAAGCTCATCTTCTGTGGGCAGATCACCCTCTGAAATGGCATATTGAACGTCCAGTGTCAGTTCCATGAAATTGTAGCTTTATTGCTGTGAATCAAATGTATCGTAGGCGGCGACAATTTTTTGTACCAGCGGGTGGCGCACCACATCATGGGCACTAAAGAAGGTGAAGCTGATGCCATCCACCTCTTTCAATATACCAGCAGCCTGTCGCAGACCAGATGCTTGTCCACGGGGTAGATCAACCTGGGTGATGTCACCGGTGATAACCGCAGTAGAGCCGAAACCGATGCGGGTGAGAAACATCTTCATCTGCTCGGGGGTGGTGTTCTGCGCCTCATCCAGAATGATGAACGACTCATTCAGCGTGCGGCCACGCATGTAGGCGAGTGGCGCGACTTCAATAACATTACGTTCGATCAGCTTGGCAACCCGTTCAAATCCCATCATTTCATACAGTGCGTCGTACAGAGGGCGCAGGTAAGGGTCTATCTTCTGTGCCAGATCACCGGGCAGGAATCCCAGTCGCTCGCCAGCCTCAACGGCTGGGCGTACCAACAATATGCGACGCACCTGATCCCGTTCCAGCGCGTCGACAGCGCAAGCTACGGCAAGATAGGTTTTGCCGGTGCCTGCAGGCCCCACGCCAAAATTGATGTCGTGGATGAGTACATTGTGCATGTACTCTTTCTGGTTTGGCCCCCTGGGTTTGACCATTCCGCGCCGGGTTTTGATCACGGTTTCGGGTACTTCGGTCTCTGTGGCACTTTCAGCAAGCGCTTCCACTCCGGACTCCTGCAAAAAGAGATGCACTTTTGAGGGATCCAATGGCTCATTCTCGGCAGCCTTATAGAGTCCTTTTAGTACCTCTTCGCCTGCCTGGATGGCCTGGTAGTTACCGATCAGCTGAAATTGATTGCCCCGATTGTTGATCTCAATGCCCAGCCTGAGCTCAATCTGTCGCAGGTGTTCATCGGTTTGGCCGCAAACGTTGGCTAATCTTTCATTGTCTTCCGGCTCTAAGGCCAGGTTTATTGTTGATAGCTGCTTAGGCACAGAGTCTCGCAATAGAAGTTAGGCCGAGTGGGCCATATTATCAGGCACCCATTCCCCGCGAAGGGAGTTGGGCAGGGCTTCGGTAATCTGAATATTGGCAAATTCACCGATTAGTTCTGCGGGGCCATCAAAATTGACCACGCGATTATTCTCTGTACGGCCCGCAAGTTGAGCCGGATTTTTGCGTGCAGGACGTTCCACCAGAACACGCTGCACGGTTCCGACCATACGGCGGCTGATCTGCTGAGCCATCTCGTTGATGCGGTGTTGTAGGCGTGCCAGTCGCTCCTGCTTTACTGTCATAGGGATATCGTCGGGCATATCCATGGCTGGGGTGCCGGGGCGTGGGCTGAAGATGAAGCTGAAGGAGTGGTCAAAGCCAACCTGCTCGATGAGCTGCATGGTGGCTTCAAAATCTCTGTCGGTCTCACCCGGAAAGCCAATAATAAAATCGGATGAGAGGCAGATGTCTGGCCGAATCTCACGCAGACGACGAATCTTGCTGCGGTATTCCAGGGCTGAATGGCCCCGTTTCATCTGCATCAGAATGCGGTCGGAGCCGCTCTGAACCGGCAGATGCAGATGGTTGACCAATTCGGGCACGTCAGCGTAGACCTCAATCAGTGAATCGGAAAACTCCACTGGGTGAGAGGTGGTGAAACGGATGCGATCAATCCCCTCAACGGCAGCCACAAAGCGGATCAAGAGTGCCAGATCAGCGGTTTCGCCATCATGCATCTGCCCGCGATAGGCGTTGACATTTTGCCCCAGCAGATTGATTTCGCGCACCCCCTGGCCAGCCAGTGAGGCAACTTCGGCAATCACATCGTCGAAGGGGCGACTGATCTCTTCGCCGCGAGTGTAGGGCACCACACAATAGGTGCAGTATTTGGAGCAGCCCTCCATGATGGAGACAAAAGCAGATGGGCCATCGGCCACAGGTTCGGGCAAACAGTCAAATTTCTCGATCTCGGGGAAGGAGATATCTACCACTGGGTTGTGGGTTTTGCGAGCCTGATTCAGCATCTCCGGGAGGCGATGCAGGGTCTGCGGGCCAAATACCAGATCCACGTATGAGGCGCGCTCTCGTATGGCATCACCTTCCTGGCTGGCAACACATCCGCCCACACCAATTATCAGATCGGGACGGCGCAGTTTCCACGGGCGCCAACGACCCAGCTGGGAAAATACTTTCTCCTGCGCTTTTTCACGGATTGAGCAGGTGTTGAGCAGCAGCACGTCTGCATCTTCTGCGACATCTGTTAATTCAAGGTTGTGTGAGGCGTGCAGAACATCCGCGATCTTTGCGGAGTCGTACTCATTCATCTGACAGCCAAAGGTTTTAATAAAGAGTTTGCCGGACATACTGGGGTGTGAATTGTGACAAGACCGCTAAGTTTAATCGCTTGTGGATATTTTTTCCATTTATATGGGAATGGCTGCCCTTATGAGGCGGTTGGACTACTATGACGGTAGCATTGAATAGTTAACTTATAGCTTGCCTAGTTGGCGCCAGCCATTATGATACTGACTGGATCTGTTATATTTGGATTCAAACCCTAAAAAGTTACTGCACAACTATTCAGATATAAAATATAAAGCGCCTTCCTGCTATGAAACGGATTTTTCAAACTCTCCTTCTTCTGCTATTGCTGCTTATCCCAGTGGTTTTCGTCCTGTTGCCTTATGGATTGGAGTACGGAGCAAAGCGCTGGATGCTGGAGCATGGAGAGGAAGGGGTGATTGTTGGATTAGAAAATGTGGATTTCAACCCTCTGACAGCGACTCTGGGTATATACAACCTGAAAGTTGCGGTGAAAGGTGAGGCACCATTGCTAATACCAGAGCTTGGCCTGCATGTTAGCTTGGGGCCATTGCTGCGCAAGCAGATAGTGATTGCCGCGGTCAGCATCAAAGGAGTGAGACTGCTTGTGAAGCAGTCGGGTATGGAGCTGCTGCATATTGGTGGCATGTTGCTGGATAAAACCACCCAACAGCCTGAGGTGGTGGAGGATGAGTCTAGCGATGCCACGCCTTGGACCTTCGCCGTCAAGACGGTGCGCATTCTGGATACCGAGATCCGCTATCAGGATGCGCGCCTTGATACCCAACTGAGAATTGATGACCTGAAGCTTTCCCAGCTGGCAAGCTATTGGCCGGGGCAGCCCGCAGTGCTTGCCTTTGAGGGCGCAATAGATGGAGCCTCCATTTCCATTATTGGTCAGCTATTTCCCTTTGCCGCTGAACCCTCTTTCGATGGGCAGCTTGATATTGATGATATTCAGCTGGCCAACTATGCCGGATTCCTACCTCCCAATATTGGCAAGTTGAATGGGGAGTATGGACTCAAATCTAACCTCCGGGTTCATTATCGTGAGACCCAGACCCTTGATGTGCAACATAAGGGCTCCATGGCCTTAAAACAGATTGAGGTTGAGAGCGAACCTGCCAATATTCAAAATGATACTTTGGCCTGGGATGGGCTATTGCGGCTACAGCTTCCACTGGTGGAAGGTCCTCTTGAATTGATTCTTGATGGTGCGCTGAATCTTAGTAGCCTTGATATTCAGTTACCGAATGAACAGGGTACTGTTCGTCAGGAGGAGCTGGCCTGGAACGGCAAACTGGTGATGAAGCAGGAGGTTGATGCAAATGAGATCCAGCTTGAAGGAGTACTGAAGGCTACGGGCTTGGCAACCCGCCTTGAGGCGCGCTCTCTTGAGATGGCGATGGCTGAAACACCGGATCTGGATTTGACCATAAAACAGTCGGAGACGGGACTGGCTTTTGCCCATGATGGTGAGGTTGTACTTCAAGGGTTGACCATGGATACGGTGGATGTCGCGCTGGAGAAGGCGAGTCTGCAGTGGAAAGGACAGACCGTTTTCCTACAGTCCCCTTCAGGCAGTAGTCAATTGGATATAGAAGGCGCTCTGAACAGCGGGCCCCTGGAAATGAGTCTTAAACCGCAAGATATGACGCTGGGTTACCAGATGGCAGGTTGGCAGGGTGACCTAAAGCTTGGCATGCAGGAGGCGCTGGAGACACTGGTATTGAACGGCGGGCTTAGGTTGGAACAGTTGCAGGTTGATGCGCCTAAAAAGCAATACAACCTGGTGCACTTTGATCATCTGCTGGTTGATAAGCTCAGCATTAAAGACCCTGAGCATATTGAAATCCAAAAAATTGGTATTAGCCGGTTGTCGGTTGGCCAGGGTAAACAGACAGAAAAGCTGCTCTTTGCCGAGCATATTGCCGCCAATGGTGTTGCTTTTTCCAAAGAGAAGGGGCTGGATATTGCCAGTCTTAAACCCAAGGGAATCAAGAACGTTACCAACCGCGATAAAGGCGGCCAATGGAATTTTGAAAGCCTGATTGCAGCGCTTAAGCAGGGCGATGCGAATGAATCCTCTACACCGAAAGCAGAGGCAAAGGTTGCGACTGGCAGCGCAGAAGAGACTGCGATGCCCATTCATATCAAAAAGATTGTGTTTGAAGGAGACAACCAATTCCAGTTTAAAGATGAAACTCCCAGCCCATCTTTTCAGAGCAATATTAAAGTTGAGCGTTTTGAATTTACCGATCTGAACAGTGCCAAGCCTGAGGCGATCAGTCCTTTTGAGTTTGTTGCCCAGGTGGATGAAAAGGCACACCTTAACTTTAAAGGCGGCATGGCACCTTTTGCCCCGCGTCTGGAACTTAGAGTCAAAGGTCTGATTGAAGGGCTGCCTTTGCCGCCACTGTCGTCCTACACGGGTAAGATGCTGGGCTACAATCTCGATAGTGGTGAGCTGAATGCGGATGTTACCCTGGATATCAAAGCGGGGCAGGTTAAAGGGGAGAACACGCTCACCATTCAGCAACTGGATGTCTCTCCCCTGAGTGCTGAGAAGATGGCAGAGCTCAATACCGAACTGAGTATGCCTTTGGACACAGCACTGGGCATGCTCAGGGACAAGCACAATACCATCAAGCTGGAGCTGCCTATAGCGGGGGCCGTGGATGATCTACAGGTTGATCCCAGTGATGCCATCAACCAGGCAGTGGGACGGGCGCTCAAGAAGGGGGTCACCACCTACCTGTCTGCAGCCCTGTTCCCCTTTGGCACTATGCTGACCATCATGCAGATTGCAGGGGAGCAGGCGGCGAAGCTGCGGTTGGATCCTATATTTTTTGAACCGACCACCGCCACCATCTCTGGAAAAGATAAGGAATACCTGGCTAAGATTTCATCCATTTTGGAAGAGCGCCCGGAGATTCATATCAAAGTCTGTGGTCGGGCAGTGGAGGCAGATCGCCATGCCCTCTATGCAAAGGCCAAAGCGGAAGCGGAAGCAGAAGCTAAAGCCAAAACTGAGGCTGCCAAGAACAAAGATAAGAAAACCAAAGCTGATGCAGCTCCTAAACCAAAACCCATCAGTGATGAACAGCTCAGTGCTCTGGCAGCGCAACGTGCAACCGTTATTGAACAGCACTTGACTGATGACCATGGCATTAAGGGTAATCGCCTTATCAGTTGCCAGCCGCTGCTGGAGAAAGATGCACAAGAGGCAAAGCCCCGTACTGAACTCTTGCTCTAAAAGAGCAGTAGAATTTTAATTGCCCATTTTTCTCTTCGAAAAATACGAACATTAATTCAGTAATAATCGGCTTTTTCTGATCGTTACTTCTGCCTAACATTATCTTCGTAGTTCAACCAACGTAATGGAGAACGCTATGCAGATAATTATTCAGGCTCGAAATTTTTCTTTGACCAATGCGCTGAGCAAGCACATCCAACAAAGGCTGCGCTTTGCCCTGACCTCCTGTTTAGGACATATTCAGCGTGTAATTGTGCGGCTTTCTGATATCAATGGGCCACGTGGCGGCCAAGATAAACGTTGCCATATCCAGGTTGCGCTCAAAGGTTTGCCTGATGTGGTGATTGAGGATACTGAAAGTAATCTCTATGCAGCTATTGGCCGGGCGGCCGGGCGTGCAGGTCGTACTGTGGCTCGTCGTCTCAGGCGCCGACAGGCAGTTGAGCGCAACAGACCTCTACCGATATGTGCCAGATACACTGCTAACAGGAGTGATCTCTCCTTTATTGAATCTTGATTGAATCAGGAGTTCATCCATCATGAATACGCAACCAACCACAGCTGCCATTAATCTGCAAAGCAGAACGCTGGGCACCAATAAGGTTATTCGCAATACCTATATGCTGCTCTCCATGACGCTGCTATTCAGTGCTGTGATGGCAGGGACTTCAATGGCTCTAAATCTGCCTCATCCCGGTTTATTTATAACCCTGGGCGGCTATTTTGGACTATTGTTTTTGACTTCAAAATACCGCGATAGCAGCTTAGGGTTGGCTTTTGTATTCGCACTGACCGGCTTTATGGGGTACACGCTGGGGCCAATGCTCAATGCCTATCTTGGCCTGCCAAATGGCGATCAGATGGTGATGAATGCCTTAGGCGGAACGGGTGCCATATTTTTAGGGCTTTCCGGTTATGCGCTCACCAGCCGTAAGGACTTCAGCTTTATGGGCGGTTTCCTGATAGTAGGTATTCTGGTGGCTTTTCTGGCAGGGCTGGGGGCGATATTTTTTGAAATGCCTGCGCTCTCGCTGGCTGTCTCCGCCATGTTTGTGTTGTTGATGGCCGGGCTGATTCTATATGAAACCAGCAATATCATTCACGGTGGGGAAACCAACTACATCATGGCCACCGTGACTCTGTATGTCTCAATCTACAACCTCTTCACCAGTCTGCTGCATCTGCAGAGTGCGCTCAGTGGAGATGATTAATCCGGCCAGGAGAAGGAGGACAAGGATGTCCAACCCCTGCTGGTTAATAATTCCACTGCGTATATTGTCGCACTAATAATTCAGTTTCATTGTTGTAGCCATGATCACATAATGTGATTATGCACTCACTTACTGCGTCTGAAAGCTTAATTAAAATGTGCTTCAAAAGCAGGGAATATTCATAGGTAAAGATTTATCCGCTCCTCTGTGCCATGAACAGTATCAACTATAAACATCTTTACTATTTCTGGTCTGTAGCAAAAGAAGGCAGTATTGCTCGTGCTAGTGAGCGGTTGCATCTGACCCCACAGACTATCAGTGCCCAACTTGGGTTGCTGGAAGAGAGCATGGGCATAAAACTGTTTGATCGTGCAGGTCGAGGGTTAAAACTCAGCGAGGCAGGGCGGACAACACTGAGTTATGCTGATGAGATATTTCAGCTTGGAACAGAACTGAAAGAGGTGCTGCGAGGACAACCAAGTGGGCGTCCTCTTCAACTTAATGTAGGCATTATCGAAGCGCTGCCAAAGTTGATTGCTTACCGACTTCTGGAGCCGGCACTGCAGCTGACTGACCAGCTGCACATCGTCTGCCGGGAGGATAAACTTAAAATCTATTGGCGGATTTAGCTGTGCATAAGCTCGATATGATTCTTACGGATAGCTCCATGCCACCAGGCTTGCATGTGCATGCCTTCAACCATCTGCTTGGTGAGTATGGGGTCAGTTTTTTTGCGGCCAAAAATGAGGCGGTCAAATACAGCAAGAATTTTCCCGACTCTCTCAATAATGCTCCCATGCTGGTTCCAAGCAATGAAACTCCTTTACGTAATGCGCTCATGCAATGGTTTGAACAAACTGAAATCAATCCCTGCATTGTAGGAGAGTTTGATGACAGTGCTCTGATGAAGGCATTTGGACAAGCGGGAGTAGGTGTTTTCAGTGCGCCGACAGTTATCGAGCAAGAGGTTCAGCAGCAGTACAATGTAAAAATCATTGGCCGTACTTCAGAGATACGTGAATGTTTCTATGCCATAACTGCGGAACGCAAACTTAAGCACCCTGCTGTTGTGGCAGTTAGTCATGCTGCGCGACAAGGATTTTCAGTAACCAGCTAACCGTGCTTTCATAAACAAAATATGCTGTATTGATTTAAAGAATTAACTCACCGTTTTCCAGCGGATTGGTATTGAACAGCTCTTTGACGAAGCCATCAAAGCCCAATTCATACTGATGTGAAAGCTGGTTGGCTTTTTTATGCAGGCTGCTCTGGTCTATCTGTTTTGGTCTTTTATTGAACCCGAAAATGATAATGTTTTTTTGTTCAGACACCTTCAGGCAGAGGCTTAGATAATTGAAGTGCTGCCTCACTTTCATAACAATATCGCGAAACTCCTCTGCATCGTCTGTTAGCACGTTAAGTGCCATCGCCCCCGTTTTACTCAGCTGGCTTTGGCAGCGTTGGAAAAACTCCCCGCTATGCAGTATTGGAGGAATACCTTCTGCTGAGTAGAGGTCAACAAAAATTGCGTCGTAAACGGTTTTGTTAGATTGCAGGAAGTGCAGCGCATCATCACAGATTAATTTAATGCGTGACTTTGGCAGCATAAAATATTCCTTCGCAACACTTATCACCTCATGGTCTATGTCTACTGCGGTAATACCTGCTTGTGGAATGTGATGGTGCAGAAAGCGCACCATATCGCCACCACCAAGCCCCAGCACTAATGCTCTTTTGGGTGGCGGCTGAAATAGAAAAAGTCCCATCATGGATTGGGTGTAGGGGAGGATAAGCTCATGAGGGGCATCAAGATTACAAGCGCTTTGAATAGCCTCTTCATCAACGCGCAGCAAGCGCAGCTGATCATCCTGATAGACCATTAACGTTTGGAATTCTGAGCGCCTGAGATGAATGCGTTGCCCTTGAGGGCATTGGGTTACCAGTTTTTTCATCTGTTGAAGAGTAACGAGTCAGTTACAAAGATGCCAGTAAGAGTGTACATTCGTGAATACAGGCTGGTTATGAATATATTGTTTATAGTTTGGTATTTACACTCTGTGATTAGCGTGCAGACATTTTTTATGGAAAGCCTTTGAACCCACAGCGCAAAACCTGGTATGAAAATCGCCTCGTCATGGAGAGAGAGCATTGGCAGTACACAGGTCGCCACAGGCCATCGATGAGAAACCTGGTGATCACGGTGCTGAGCCAATGCCTGAAAGTGGTTGGTTTATATGAACGTGGAATTCGCAATGCCCTCGACATCCAGCTCAACCACTTGGAGCTTAGCTTTAATGATCTGCCGCCTGCTTTTGATGGTTTTTCCATCCTACAAATAAGTGACCCCCACTTTGGAGCGCTGCCCGGAACCACAGAGCGAATGCTCCAGCTGGTTTCTGGGCTATGCCCGGATCTTGTGGTGCTGACTGGGGATTATCGCAGCAAGGATTGCAAAAACTACAAATATGTTCTGCCACCGCTACAAAAACTCGTCGAGATCCTACCAGCACGGCATGGAGTCTGGGCCATCCTGGGCAACAATGATTGCGCTGACATGGTTGAGCCGATGGAAGATATCGGCATCAAGGTTTTAATCAACGAGACCCGCACGATTGAGCAAGGAGGAGAGAGTCTCTACATCACAGGCGTTGATGATGTGCATGCATTCCACACAGAGGCTGCGCCCGAAGCGCTGAAAAATGCGCCGCAGGGCTTCAAGATTGCACTGGTCCACTCAGCAGAGCTGGCAGATACTGCCGATGTTTGCGGCTATCATCTCTATCTGGCAGGGCATACTCATGGTGGGCAAATTGCACTGCCAGGAGGGAAGCCACTCATCTCCAATCTTAAACGCTTCCGTCGCTATGCCAGTGGCCTATGGCATCATGGTGATATGGTGGGTTATACAAGCAGCTGTGTCGGTGTCTCTGTCGTACCTTTGCGCTTTAACACACGAGGGGAGGTAACACTGATTACATTGCGCAGAAATAATCATTGAAAGTCTATACAGCATCAAGCTACCCACTAAAATCTAATAAATTGTGAACCACTAATTGTGATTGGTTAATTGTTTAGTAATTTCTGACAAAGGGTGTTTTTAAAGGCTGAAATATTATCGCCTTGTTATAGCTGTTTTATATTCAGCTTGTCCTGAAGTAATCATTTAACAGTCAGTAGCTAAAGGTTTAACTTGTGTTGTGAGTTCAATTGGTCGATGCAATTCATGCATTACTCCATATAACCCTTTTCCTATATTTTCATCTCGAAGTTTTATAAGAATTTAAATCTCTTAATATTCTGTTCATATAAATCACGATCAAGTTCACATTAAAAATGCGAACCCGGTCACAGAAAATATGTTAACCATTTACCAAACTTAATCCTGCTTTAACACTAAAAGCAATGATGCATAACTAAATCGCAGCTCAGTGTGTTCCTTTGCTGATGTGGTTAATAGAATGGATTAGCATGGAAATAACAGAATGAAAAAATATACATACCCTTCCTCCTTCTTCTTCTCCTGCTTTATGGAAATATTAATAATTCTTTAGTAGTGCGTTGTAACTAAATAAAAAGGATCTGTCATGAAAAAAGATCTTTTTGCTATTGGTATAAACTGCATGTTGTCGGTTGGTGCTATGGCACAGAATGTGACTTTAACGCCTAGTGATGATGCGACTATTTGGGCGAGTAATCCTGATCTTAATCAGGGCAGTAGTAGCGCCTTGTATATTAATCCTGATCCTAATACTGCTCGCAGTTTAATAAAATTTAATCTGGATGCCTTGTTAGCAGCCGTGGCATCTGGTGAGTTGATTGCTGCTGATGTTGTTTCAGCTCAAATTGCACTAAATGTTAAGCAGAATAATGGCCAATGGGGCGTTAGTGGTCCCTCAGCAAGTATTGAGGCAAATATCCTCATGACTGATTGGCAAGAGAATGGAGTAAGTTGGAACTGTTCTGATAATCTCACTTGTGATTTTTGGAGTGGTGGTGATTATATTGATAGTGATAACGACATTTCCGTTACTGATGCCAACTCTGGCAGCACTGTACAACTAGATGTGACTGCTGATGTGCAAGCTATTTTAAATGGCGCTGGTAATTACGGTTGGCTGATTGGAAAGAACAGTAAAAGCACCAGCAGTGCGGGTGCCATTAGTTTTAAATCCAAGGAGGGTGGTGTCGCTTCAGAACTGATTATTACTCTTAGCAAAGATGTCGACCTGGCACCACCGGTCATTGAGATTGTTGAGCCTAGTAAAATATTTTATCTGGTTACCTCCCCTACTCAGATCGACATCAATTATATGGATGACCTCAACGGCATTGATCCTGCTACTGGCGTAATGATTTCATTAGATGGCGTTGATATTACAAGCAGTTGCAGCTTAAACCCTGGATCTGCGACTTGCCCGATAGATGCAGCCACTTTAATAAATGGCACTCACTCCATTGACGTTGATGTTACAGACTTTGGTGGCAAGACGAATAGTGCCAATAAAGTATTTGTCTACTACGACAGTAAATCTGGCAGTGGTGTGCCTTCACAATGGTTGATTGGTTTAACTGCTCCCAGTGATAGTGATGGCAGTGAAGGAGATATGTACCTGGATACAGAAACCGGTGATGTTTATCAGAAAGCTGGTGGTATTTGGAGTTATGAGGGCAATATTAAAGGGCCAAAAGGTGATAAAGGAGATACCGGAGCCAAGGGTGACAAAGGTGATATTGGAGCCAAAGGTGATAAAGGTGATACTGGAGCCAAAGGTGATAAAGGTGATAAAGGTGATATTGGAGCCAAAGGTGATAAAGGTGATGCCGGAGCCACTGGTGCTACTGGGCCTAAGGGTGAGAAAGGTGATCCAGGAAAGGATGGAGCCTTAGCAGGCCTTTCTTGTTCAAAGAATCAAATTGCTAAGTGGAATGGAAGTGCATGGGTATGTGCGTCTGATGTAGGAAGCTCTTTTGTATCGGGAACAATTATTGCCGGGTGTATACCTGATGAAATATACAACAATCCTATTTGTTGGGGAGGTGCATCAAAACCACGTAATGTTCTACCTAATGGAACATGTCCAAGTGGATCAACAAGAGTAGGCGGAGGCACTGTTGGAGCAGCTAATTCTGCTCACTTTTTTTGCCTTAAAAAATAAACAGCGCTTGGGGTCAGAGTAAAAAAGGTTGTTACTCTGACCCTATTACTCGTGACCCCATTACTCGATTCTTTGATCAGTGGGAATCATCGCACTTAGGATGAATAACTATGTTTAGAAAAGCTCGTTTTACCAAAACTACCAGCTTAGTAATATTCGGCATCACTCTTTTTGCAGGAAGCATATCAACGCATGCTGCAATATTATTGGGAACTGAAAATCTTCGTCAAATCCCAACGACAAATATATATGAGATTGACACCATTGCGTGTACTGCCGATTTAATCTCAAGCAAAACCAACAGCATTGGATCGAACTGGAACTTTAACGGCAATGCATTTGATCCTGAGACAGGACGCTTCTATTTTACAAGCTTTTCTCTCAGCAGTAGCATTCCAAGCACCTTGTTTACCGATAACCTGAGCGGTACGCAAAGCAAAGTAGGTGTTTTGATAGGTAGGGCTGCTAATGGTACATTTTATAATGGAGACTATTATTATGTAGCCGAACGCACAGATGATTTATATAAAGTATCTTTAAATGCAGATCTTACAATTAGCACAAATATGAAGGTCTGTGACATAACGGGAAATACTGCGAGCCTTCGGTTTGGTGATATTGCATTTGATTCAAGTGGTGTGCTTTTTGGAAGCGCATCACCTGGAAGCTTTAAAGTAGAGCTTACCAGTAGCGGATGTGCAGCCTATGCACCGCTGAATGCAAATTTTGGAGAACAGATTGCTTTTGGTGAAGATGGAATATTATATGGTCATAGTGCATCAAGTGGTGCTTTATATTACGTAGATACTGTAACTGGAGCCGCACACCGACTGGATGCACTCTGCCTGTAAAGCTGGCTGATCTTGCATCAGGTGTCATGGGGCTTGTTGATTCTGATGATGACGGGATTATAGATACATCACGGCCGTACGGCGCAATGAATCGTAGGGTGTAATAAACGCATGTGCATTACACCTGAAAAAGGCACGATCCGATAAATTACCGTGTCATGTGTTTATGGTGAGTTGGATGTGTTTGGGTGGTATCTGATATGCCCGGCGTAATGCCCGCTGGTTATTACGCCCTACACACTGCACCATACATGACTATGGCACTGTGTATAAATATTGGATTGACTTTTGTTGTTGCAATGATTTGTTGCTGCGGTTTTTAATATATTTTTAGAAGAGAGTTGTTGTTCCAAGAATTTGGGGCCAGAGTAAAAAATAAGTTTTTACTCTGGCTCCATTACTCGGAAGCTTTGAGGTTCACAAAAAGCGTTCACCCCAACCTATGGATAGTCTGTAAATGCGAAAAGCAAAATAGAATCAAAGCTCAGATATTAATCATTGGCACGCTTTATTAGGCCGAAGATGCATCAATCTGATCTTTATACAGTGCTGCGAGTGGCACCCAAACTTCTTTAAACAGCAGTTCCTCTTTATCATTGTCGGTATCTGCAGATTCAATGATTTGAATTGCGCGCCGGTACAAATACTCTTCTTGCTCCAATTTTGTAGGCATCTGAATACTCCGTATTTAATGTGATATCTTTTTTACTATAAATTAAAAAAGATAAACATAGGGGTGAAATGTCCTGCTGTTTTGATCAAATAATTCGATTTCTAAACTAAGGGCTCAGTTCAACAAGGGTAAAGTCGTCAGGCTGTTCATCTGCACTTCGGAAATCATTGACCTGATCTAAAATGCTTTCAAGGCTACGGCCATGGATCGCACATTCAATTAATAGCTTTTCCAGCCGTGGGTAACCGAACATCTCTTGCTCTTCATTCATTACTTCCATGAGTCCATCGGAAAACATGTAAAAGCGGTCGGTGGGTGAGAGGGCGATTTTTTCGCCTTCTCCAAGCTTTATGTTGTCAATTATACCCAACGGCATATTCTGGGAGATATGGTGACTGGTTGCGCCATCACCTCTAACCAGGAGACAGTCGGGCAGGGCGGCGCTCCATAGCGTTAAACTGTCGCGTTCGGAAGTGATCTCTACCATGGCTGCCACCATGAACTGCTGGGTAGGTAGCTGGCGTTGGATCACTGAATTGATTTTTTTCAATACCTCATCGGTGGGGTAACCATCGGCAGTCATGGAATAGAATAGGTAGGAGACAAGGGGGCCTCCGATGGCGGCGGGCAGACCGTGTCCGGTGAAGTCACCTACCAGCACGCGCTGATGGCCGTCTGGGCAGAATGCTGACAGGATGAGATCACCACAGGTTGCCTCCACGGGTGAGATTGCCGTACGCAGGTGACGTTCATCGAAGTTAAGATCGGTACGCATACGCACCACTACGTCCTCTACCAGCTGACGTTCCTGCTCCAGCTGCCAGTTTTTCGCCTGAAGCTCTTCCCGCGCCAGTTTCAGCGCCAGGTGAGTATTCACTCGTGCTTGGAGAATGAGCATGCTAATAGGCTTGGTGAGATAGTCCACTGCGCCAAGCTCCAGCCCTTTTACTTCCTCCTTTACCTCTCCCATGGTGGTGATAAATATGATGGGAACATCCCGTACCGATGGTATCTCCTTCAGCTGACGGTAGACTTCATAGCCATCCATTTCAGGCATCATGACATCTAAGAGTATGAGGTCAGGTGCTTGTTCCTTAGCTATTTTTAGGGCGTCTTTGCCACTTATAGCTGTTTTGACCATGTGCTCTTGTGATAACAGTATCTCGATGAGCTCTAATATTTCTGGATTGTCGTCGACGGCCAGAATGACTTTTTGCTGGTTCTTTGCCATGGGGATTCGTGCCCTTATATGATCTTGTCTTTTTCCATCAGTGCCTTGAGATCAACAGCGGGGCTGCGAAATCATATTGTGCAATCTGTTTCTGTAATAATTGAAGTCCCACCTCTCTCGGAATCTGATATTTGTCAAATTGCAGGCCTGCTCCAGACTAGTGATGTTTTATATGTTTTTTATAGGCTGTTTTTGGCATAAATTAAAGATGAATTAACTTTATTACCCCTGTGGATACCCAGTTCCCCGGTTAAATCCTGAAGGGTGTTCTGTTATAGATGTGCGGTTGGTCTTGATTATGGAAATGGATTTCTTGTAATGTTTTCAGGCTGCTTTCGGAGGTGGTTTATTGCTTCCTCACGTTGATGTCCGCAAAAATGCAGAGCTGGGTGGAGCTATTTTCCAAAAGATTTCCCCTTCCCAGTTATATCTATAACCATAATCAAGGAGCTGCTTATGACCCAATTCAATGGCTTCCCTAAAGAGACCATCCCTTTCTTAATAAGCCTGACAGAAAATAACAACCGAGAGTGGTTTAGCGAAAACAAACCTCAGTATGAGTCTGCGGTTCGAGAACCTGCTCTGGCTTTTATTGAAGCTATGGGGCCAGAGCTTGAAAAAATCTCCCCCCACTTCCGGGCAATTCCAAAAAAGGTAGGTGGCTCTCTCATGCGAGTCCACAGGGATGTTCGCTTTGGCAATGATAAGCGCCCCTATAAAACTAATATTGGCATACAGTTTCGCCATGAACGGGGTAAAGATGTGCATGCCCCTGGTTTCTACCTGCATATTGAGGCGGGCAGTTGCTTTATCGGAGCAGGCATCTGGCGGCCAGAGAGTAAGGTGCTCACCAAGCTTAGGGACTTTATTGTGGACAATCCCGCCTCATGGAAAAAGGCAAAAAACCACAAACCTTTTCAGTCCCACTATCAACTGGAAGGGGAGAGCCTCAAAAGAGCGCCCCGCGGATTTCAGATAGACCATCCCCTGATTGAAGATCTTAAACGAAAAGACTTTATTGCCCGTGCCAATTTTAATGAGGCTGAGATTGGCAAAAAAGGATTTTGCCGTTATGTGGCAAAACGTTACGCCCAGGCTGATCCGTTTATGTCTTACCTTTGTACCGCTTTGGATGTGCAGTATTAAAGAGATTTGGGTCTTTCTGTCGTCTTGCAGCGATTCTTTGGCAGTTAGGTTGGCATTGGCATAAAATAGCCTACGTTTTATATCTAGCGCCACCAACACATTGCCTCAAATGGCGCGATATACCCTCCCACCGGAAGCCCATGCATGTTGCGACTTACAGAAGTAAAACTACCGCTTGATCACAGCGATGATGATCTCAAGAACGCCATTATCAAAAAGCTTGGAATCAATGCAGATGAGCTGGTTAGCTATGCGATTTTTCGGCGTGGTCATGATGCCCGCAAACGTTCAAACATAACCCTCGTCTACAACCTGGATGTTGAGACTAAACGAGACGATGAGCTACTGCAGCGATTTCAGGATGATCCTCATGTCAAACGCACGCCTGATACCCGCTATCAGTTTGTTGCACAGGCACCGGAGCAGCTCACATCAAGACCGATCGTAATTGGCACTGGGCCATGCGGTCTGTTTGCCGGGTTGATTCTGGCGCAGATGGGTTTTCGCCCCATTATTCTGGAACGGGGCAAATCTGTGCGGGAACGCACGGCTGATACCTTTGGTCTATGGCGCAAACAAAAGGAGCTTGATCCAGAGTCCAATGTGCAGTTTGGTGAAGGGGGGGCAGGCACCTTTTCTGATGGCAAACTTCACACCCAAATCAAAGATCGCAAGCATTACGGGCGCAAAGTGCTGACCGAACTGGTCAAGGCTGGTGCGCCTGAAGAGATCCTCTACATCAGCAAGCCCCATGTTGGTACCTATAAACTGGTCAGCGTGGTGGAACGGCTGCGGGCAACGATTGAATCGCTGGGGGGGGAGATCCGTTTTCAGAGTCGGGTGGATAATATTCTGATTGAAGATCACCAGGTGGAAGGTGTGGTTCTTGCGAATGGTGAGCAGATCCGCAGCAAGCATGTTGTGCTGGCCGTGGGGCACAGTGCCCGAGATACCTTTCAGATGCTCTACAACCAAGGGGTTGCTATTGAAGCTAAACCCTTCTCCATCGGTCTGCGCATTGAACATCCGCAATCCCTCATTGATCAGGCTCGCTTTGGTAAATTTGCAGGTCACCCACTCCTGGGCGCGGCTGATTACAAGCTGGTGCATCACTGTAAAAATGGCCGATCCGTCTATAGCTTCTGCATGTGCCCTGGCGGCACGGTGGTGGCTGCAGCCTCTGAACCCGGCTGTGTGGTCACCAATGGCATGAGCCAATACTCCCGTAGTGAGCGCAATGCCAATAGCGCGATTGTTGTTGAGGTGACGCCAAAAGATTATCCCGGCCATCCATTGGCGGGTATCGATTTTCAGCGCCACTGGGAAGAGCAGGCTTTCATTGAAGGTGGCAGCAGTTATGAGGCACCGGGCCAACGGGTGGATGATTTCTTAGCCGGTCGATCATCGCTTGTATTGGGAACGGTTGAACCTTCCTACACGCCGGGCGTTCGGCTGGGGGATCTCAGCACATGCCTGCCAGATTACGCCATAGAGTCGATCCGGGAAGCGCTGATTGCCTTTAATCGAAAGATTGAAGGGTTCTCAATGTCAGATGCCATATTAACGGGTGTTGAGACGCGCACTTCATCACCCGTCATAGTGCAACGCAAGGCAGATTACCAAAGCCTGAATACGGATGGTCTCTATCCCGCAGGTGAAGGTGCCGGTTATGCAGGTGGCATCCTATCCTCTGCCGTCGATGGTATTAAGGTGGCTGAAGCGGTAGCACTCAGTATGTTGGAAATGTGAGGCCCATCGGGTGAAGCAGTTTGACGTCATCATAGTGGGCGCTGGCGCATCCGGTTTGATGTGCGCGCTCGGTGCAGGGCAGCGCGGCCGCAGGGTGTTGGTGTTGGATCATAGCGATAAGATCGGCGCTAAGATCTTGATGTCCGGTGGCGGTCGCTGCAACTTCACCAATCTGCATATTGAACCGGAGTGTTATCTTTCAGCCAACCCACACTTCTGTAAATCTGCCTTCAAACGTTTTACCCAGTGGGACTTTATCGCCATGGTGGAGAAGCATGGCATCAGCTATCACGAACGTGAACATGGCCAGCTGTTTTGTGATGACTCTGCTCGCGACATCCTCGATATGCTGTTGGCAGAGTGCAAACAGGCAGGTGTCACGATTCAAACCCGCTGTGATATCACCGCTATAGCATCATCAGATAGTAATCAATCAAGATTTCAGCTGACTACCAGCAAAGGCAGCTTCCAGTGTGAATCACTGGTTATTGCTACAGGTGGGCTATCCATTCCTACGATGGGTTACAGCGGTTTTGGGCATGAAATTGCCAAACAGTTTGGCATGCAGATTATCCCGCTTCGGGCTGGGCTGGTGCCGTTTATGTTTAGTGATCAATACAAGGCCGTATTTGAAAAGCTCTCTGGCCTTGCACTGGAAGCAACCCTGAGTTTGGGTAAACAAAGCTTTACTGAAAATATCCTCTTTACTCATCGTGGCTTAAGCGGCCCGGCAGTGCTACAAGTTTCCAACTACTGGCAGCCTGGCGATTCAATTGAAATTAATCTGTTGCCTAACTGTAATCTGGAACAATGGCTGATTTCCGCTAAACAGCAGCATGCAAAAAAACAACTGAATAACCAATTGATGCAACAGCTACCGAAAAGTTTGGTGCAAGAGTTGGAGCAGATCTTCTGGCCGACATGGGCAAACAGGCCATTGGGTGAAATACCTGATGGCGTACTTCAGGAGGTTGCTAACAACTTGCAACATTGGCAACTTAAGCCATCAGGTACTGAGGGCTACCGTACTGCTGAAGTCACACTGGGCGGTGTTGATACCCAACAGCTCTCATCTAAAACTATGGAGAGCACAGTACAACCCGGACTCTACTTTATTGGTGAAGTGGTTGATGTTGCCGGTTATTTGGGCGGCTTCAATTTCCAATGGGCTTGGTCATCAGGTTATGCTGCTGCGCAGTTTGTTTGATGTGCTCATTTGCAACAACTGGGACAGATTTATTTAGCCTTCCAATGTTGCAACTGGCTTAGTTGCACTGTTCGCTCGGTTTCTTTGAACCATCCGCCATGCGCAATAAAACCATACCAAAATGGCAGCCAGTGGGGATAACAACGATATCCATATTTGCTCAATCGAAACAGCTTGCATCATGCCGTTTATGTCTTGAATAAACCACCAATAACTTAATGCAATATAAGGCAGGGCAGTGATGTTTGAAGTGAACATGCTTGCTGGCTTAAATAGAAAATTTAATATTTGTAACATCACTATCGTTATTAAAAATCCACAAAATGCAGTGAAAAGAATATTTAATAGGGCTGTTTGCAACCAAATATCTGATGAGCTCTGATCGATAAAGATCATGCCAATATAGATTGGAACAGGCGAAAGAATAGCGAGTATCAGTGTATTACCTAAGTGCAGCACAACCCCGAGGATAATGCATGTGCCTATGGTCAGTAGCTGATTGCTTTGGATGCGGTGTTTAAAGTCATTCATTATTGTTGCAAAAGTATAGTGGATAGCATGCTTTTTGAGAAAAAAGAGCTTGCTATGCGCATGAGATTTGAAATGCTAGGAGTGGCAGCTCCATACTGCGAGTTCAACAGGTCAATGCAACACATGCATTAAATCTTTCAGCCGGCGTTTCATACTCTAAAGCCTTGCGAGGTTTTGCCATTGAAACTCCAGGCTTTGCTTGTCAGTATTTTTTACACCTTAAATTCCTAATATAAGCGTCATGCTTAATGCCCTTAATTATAATAAGCTATTGAATAGTATAAATAAACCACTTGCTGTTACACTCCTTCATCATTTTTTATAGTGTCAGCATTTTTTACATTTCCCCCATGACTTACAAGGGTGAAATCTCCATCCAATTGAAAAATATATAATTATCAAGAATGGCGTAAGACTTGCAGCTTATTCTCCGATATCCAGAAATGAGCAGTTTCAGGGAAATCAATAGAGTTTTGGGGGAGGCGTAGCGGCAAATTTATATAGCCAGAATCATGTCAAAACCGCATAGCAGCATAGTTTATACGCGTTCATTCCTGCATCTGCTAACCATAATCTCCTGTCTCTTAAAACAGTGATTTACAGCGATCTTGACCGCCCTCATACTGGTGTCTCGCATCACATTTTAAAGCAGCTTATGAAAACAATAGTACTGATTGCATTGTGTCTATGTACCACATTGACGGCAGCGGTTCTTCTGGCCGGAGGGGGAAAGCGGATGGATGAAGATCAACTGTGTCTGAAACTGGAAGATAGCTACAAGAGCGTCCAGTCAGTGGAAAAGGAAAAAGGCAAGGTGTTCAACATTTATGTGGAAAAGCTGTCGTACCTTGTCCTTGTGGCCAGCAGTCACTCATACGGTTCCCAGTGTTTGGATGCAGTCTTCAGCAAAATTCAAAAAGAGTCACCTACACTCGTTGTCCCGCATTTTATCATGACTCCTACTGAGTTAGAGAGATTCATTGAGGATATGTCGACCGATGATACTAATGATCTTGCCTATTCGGTGTATCAGAGGAAAGTCCGCACCATATCGGAATTGATAGCTGATGCGAAAAAGGCAATCACGCAAAGAAGTGGGTTTATGTTCGATCCATCGGTACCAGTGATTTACTCGCGGTAGGAGCCGAAATCACTGACAAAATGCAAACTGGAGTAACCAAACGATGAAAATGAGAAAGTTGATCCTAGTGGCGGTGATGCAGGTCGGTGCAGCCTTCATTCTTAATACACAAGCGCTAGCAGTGCCGGTTGATCATACGACGACATACAGCGATGGACTCACCACCGGCCTATGGACCCCTGGGTCGGTCACGACGACCCAGGCAGCCACGGTGAAGGCCGAACTGGTTTGTGAATCTGTAGATGGAGGATCATGTTACAAAGCGGTGATTGATAAAGCATATTTATTTTCCTACGCAGACTCGATTCTCCTGCCAGAGGTTGGGAAAACATTTAACGGAGGTTTTATCAACCAAGCATTTCATGATGGTGGTAAAATTCATGAAGATTGGCACAAGGACTATATTGGTGCACTGCTTAACTCAACTTATGGGGCACTGGAAGTCTGGAGTGCTACTTATGAGAGTTGCTTGGCCAGCTCGGTGGCAGCCGCTCTGGCTAAAGGCACAGCAGATCTGGCAAATGCACTGACTACCGCCACAAATGCATTTGTGGCCGACTTTAGTACGGATGTCACGAATCCTGCCTTTGGACACCAGAATGCTATCGCTACAATCAAAAATATTGGTGGAGTGAATACCTGGGTCGGGGTAAACGACAATTGGGGGCAGGCTGCTGTTGACTATGCGAATGGGATCAAGGTTTCGTTCTCTAAATCCCCTGGCAATTGCAATTGTATTCCAGAACCAAGCATTGTGATGCTCTTTGCTATTGGTGCAATTGGGTTTACTTGTACACAAAAAAAGCGACGGTGCCAGTAGCTCGTAGGTTGGGGTTCACTCTTCACCCCAACATGATCATGGTTTGGAATTTAAATATTTCACTGAGCATGTTGGTTGAAGTGAAATTGAGTGTGATGTCTTGAATTTGCCTTTGGAGGTGAATTATTGCTCCGGTGCGTTGGAGTTCGCAAAAAAACGTTCACCCCAACCTACACATCATTTGGTTAGGCATTGAATGGTGTATCAGAGCTATTTTCGAATTATTTGAACTAAAACATAAGCGTAAAATTTTGTGCCGAATTACTTCAGGGTGTCCCGCAGAAATTGGCTAAACAGTGTCCATGATTTGCGGTCAGCAACCTGTTGATAATTTTTTGAATCGAATACAGTGAAGGCATGTGGTGCTCCGCTATAGGTGATCATCTGATGTTTGATTCCAGCGTTCTCCAGGTTGTTGGCCAGGGTTGCGAATGCCTCCATGGAAATAGCGGTATCAGCGCTGCCATGCATTACTAGAATCTCTCCTTTTGTTTGGGTGTAGTCTTGCCCATCGGGAGTTGTCAGTCCGCCGTGGAAGGTGGCAAAACCTTTGAGGTCGATGCCCGATCTGGCCAGCTCCAAAACAGCGGCACCACCAAAACAGTACCCCATTGCTACAGCATTGTGGGTATCCACCCCTTTTTTTGCAGCCGTATCAAGTGCGCCCATCATTAGGCTACGCATTTTTGAACGATCTTTGTAAAGCTCGCCGGTGTGTTGGCGTTTATCTGTGACTTCTGTGGGTCGTACGCCGGCGCCAAACAGGTCGGCTGCAAATACGGCATATCCCATTTTTGACAGCATGTCTGCGCGTTTAATTTCGTAACTGGTCAGACCATCCCAATCGTGGATGAGCAGTACCAAAGGTGCATTTTTATCGGGGGATACAAAATAACCTTCGTAACTTTTCTGGTTTACTTCATATGTGATGAGCTGACCCTGTGCGGCTAGTGATTGCATAGGTTGCATTATGAGAAATAGAAAGCCGATAAAAAACCATGGGTGCATGATATGTCTCCTTACAATGTGGCTTATGGTTACATAATACGAGATGCTTATTGGCTATAGTTGTGTGGTTTTAAATGAGTTTAAACCAGATGCTATTTGCTTCGTGTTACTCTTTATTTTGCTTAAAGTTTGAGTACCGTAAATAAATCTCGCTTATGCTCTTCTTCCTGTAAGAGGATATCTTCAAGCACACGACGCAGCCCATATTCAGCCAATGACTCTGCTTGGGTGATACGCTCTTTATAGCGTTTAATAGCGATTTCTTCGGCGAGTAGATCTTGCTCTAACATGGTTTTTGTATCTGTAGATACTGCTACATTTTCTACATTAACCGTAGGCACACCGCCAAGAAAAGCAATCTGCTCTGAAAGTATGGCTGCATGTGCCAGCTCTTCATTGGCGTGAATCAGCATCTCTTTGATTATGGAGTTGTACTCCGGCCCGGTCATTACGGCGGCATGCTGAACATACTGAATAGCAGCGGCATACTCAAATTCCAGATCTTTGTTAAGTTCTCCAATCAATTGGTCTTTAGAAATATCCATCATCTGAACCTCCAGTTCGTGTGCTTTCATCAGTTGCTCTGTGGTAACAGTAACATTAGATATAGTTCTGCTGTAGAGATTACTCTGTAATTTCTGCTTCCCAGCTGTTGTAAACACAGCCTTGCTGTTGCGCTAATAATGCTAACTCTTGTGTTAGTGAACGCAGTAGCGCCAATTCAGGTATAAGCTCTTTGGTTGCTTTGCATGTAAACAATTGGCCATCATCTGATAATATAATTTGAGCTTGAAAGCCTTTGCCGGATAACTCTTCAGCGATTGCCCTTGCTGTTTCTACCTTATCAGAATCAAACAAAAAATTGATTATCTGAGGCTGGCTTAAATCTGCCCCACTTTTTTCTAATGCAAGAAGTTGCAGCTCATCTCTGCATTTCTTTCTCTTAAATAGATTACCTAGCATCTGTTTTTACTCGTAATGTTGCAATCAACGGGTTTACTGACTGTAAGTGATTTGGATAAAAAGTGTTATTTAAATTTCAATATTTCACTCAGTGCGATGGTTAGGAAAAAAGATGTTAAGCCAAATAATATGCTCAATAGGGTAGCTGAGGCCAGAAAATAATGGGTAGTTTGAATTTTTGGCAGCATAATAAACAGGGCAACCAAAATCAGCCATAAACAAAACCATGTTATTCTAAATGTGGTGGATAATTTAGTATGAATCGTCATGTTGTTGCTAACGTTTATTTGGCGGCTTGGTCGATTCAGCGCTTAATGCAAGTGTTTTAGTTTGCGGGTGTCTTTGACACACTGTACTGGCCACACGACTTTACTAGCCAGTGGTTGCATGCTGCCATTCTCACCGACCACTGCTACTGGCACCTGCTTCTGCTCATCCGGCAGTGAGGCGGCGGCATCAAGATCTTGAAGTTCAGATAAATAGAGCACCATAGGATCGGCTGACTTTGCCCCTTTGGCTCTGATCATGGAACCGTAAGTCCCGGCTTGCTCGTAGCGGTCACTTGGCCCTATGTAAATGGAAAGGTGCAGATGGGGATAGCCTGCATAGCCGAAATGTCCACCCGTCGTACCTGTTTTGCCTGAGAGGGCTACTACTTGCCCAGCCTCCGCCTGATCGCCTGGTTTTAATGTTGGTAGCTCAGAGAGATGCTGATATTTGGAAAAGATCCAGTAAGGCAGCCCAGTATCGGTCGGTGCATGCCGAAGCCAGAGATAGATGCCTTCCAGTCGTCCGCCTTCACCCGTGGCGATTATGCTCCCTCCTGCCACGGCCAGCAGTGAAGTGCCTTCATCCAGACTGAGATCCATGCCACCATGCAGACCTTTATTGCGATTCTTTCTGCGTTGGCTGCCATCATATCGATAAGGTGAACCGTAGGGTGATGAGATTTTCTCGCAGGCGTAACCCTCGGGAAAGAGAGGCACTAGATCGGTTGCCTGTACGTTGGCATCTCGCCCTTCAACGAAGTTTTCCCCGCGCCCAGAACCCCGCATTCCCGATTCTGCAACCAAGGGAAGTGCCAGCACAAGTATCGCCAACAGTGATGCTGATTGCCTTAGGTATCGTGAAGCCATCTTTCTCATACCCTGCTCTCCAGGCAGGTGACGCTGAACGCAAATTTGCATCAATAAACTCAATGCCGTTTTTCTTGTATCAGACACTAAAAAGTGTAGTTGAAGAAGGGCAAAATGAGTCAAGAACGCTACAATAATAATTAATGGTTGAGCGGTTTTGCGCATATGGATAAATGCAAAAGAGACCAGCACGTAAAAGTGAAATACCAGAGTCACTATTCAGAAACTACGCATTTGTAAGGAAAGCTATGAATAACTTTAAAGATATCAAGGCTTCAGATCTGTTTGTGAAGGCGCTGGAGCATGAAGGTGTCGAATATGTTTTTGGTGTGCCCGGTGAGGAAAATCTGGACTTGGTGGAGTCTTTACGCGACTCCAGCATCAAGTTGATTCTGACTCGCCATGAGCAGGGCGCGGGGTTTATGGCTGCTACTTATGGTCGCCTGACTGGTAAAGCTGGGGTTTGTCTTTCCACCCTGGGACCGGGAGCAACAAACTTGGTGACTCCGGCGGCCTACGCTCAATTAGGCGCTATGCCGATGCTGATGATTACTGGCCAGAAGCCCATCAAGAAGAGCAAACAGGGTCGGTTTCAGATCATCGATGTGGTCAAGATGATGCATCCCATTACTAAATTCACCCGGCAGATCGTGAATGTGAATACTATCCCTGGCCTGGTTCGCGAGGCGTTTCGCCTGGCGGAAGAGGAGCGCCCGGGGGCAGTGCATTTGGAGCTTCCGGAAGATATCGCCGCTGAGCATGCAGAATCTGCCAATCTATTTAACGTAAGTGTTTCGCGCCGTCCCGATGCAGGTGCGCGTGCAATTAGTCAAGCGCTTGAGATAATCCATAAGGCCAAATACCCATTGGTTTTGATTGGCGCTGGTGCCAATCGCAAACGTATCGTTGCAGCCCTCAAGGCATTTGTAGAGAAGAGCGGCATTCCCTATTTCAATACGCAGATGGGTAAAGGTGTGATTGGTGGTTATCATCCACTGTACTTAGGTACAGCCGCCCTGTCTGCTGGTGATTATCTGCATTGCGCTATTGAACGTGCCGACCTTATTATCAATGTAGGTCATGATGTGGTCGAAAAACCGCCGTTTTTTATGGAGCATGGTGGTAAGCAGGTGATTCACGTTAACTTCAACTCAGCTGAAGTGGATGAAGTCTATTTTCCGCAACTGGAGTTGATAGGCGATATCGCCACATCGTTTGAGCATCTTACCGAACAACTTGAACCAGTGCCGACCCATGACTTCAGTTATTTCATGCGGGTAAGAGAGCATATTCAAGAGCATTTGAAAGAGGGAACAGATGATACGCGTTGCCCAATGATTCCCCAGCGCATTGTTGCGGATGTTCGTAAGATTATGCCTGATGATGGCATTCTTGCCTTGGATAACGGTATGTACAAAATCTGGTTTGCCCGCAACTACCGTACACCCGAACCCAATACCGTGCTGCTGGATAATGCTTTGGCAACCATGGGGGCAGGCCTCTCTTCCGCCATGATGGCAGCAATGCTGTATCCACAGCGTCGTGTGATGGCGGTGTGTGGTGATGGTGGTTTCATGATGAATAGTCAGGAGATGGAAACGGCCGTTCGACTAAAGCTTAGTCTCGTGGTGTTAGTGCTGCGTGATGACAGCTATGGCATGATTCGTTGGAAACAAGCTGGAGGCGGCTTTCCTGATTGGGGGCTTGAGTTTGGCAACCCTGATTTTGTGCGCTATGCAGAGAGCTATGGCGCACAAGGGCACCGTGTTAGTAAGGCGGAAGATTTTGCCCCATTGCTTGAACATTGTTACCACGAAGGTGGTGTTCATCTGGTTGAAGTGCCTGTGGACTACTCAGAAAACACGCGCGTATTGATTGATGAATTGGCTGAAAGGGTTTGCATGGTCTGAGGTGCAAGATTGTAAACCTAAGCTAGCAACCGACTAATCGATCAATCAGTTTTGAGATCTCATCCTCACTCACCTCATTTAGTTGGCAGCTGGAGATACAGAGATTGGCTCCGGCAATAGGTTGTGGTGATGCCTCAACAAATTGATCTAAAGCTATGCCGCTGCCTTGAATTAGGTCTTTGATCACTAAAGGGCTCAACATTCCAGCAGACTCCATCACTGGCAGAGAGACAACATTGTGTAGCGCGGTTAATAATTTTGGTCCAATAAAATGTGGAGGCACATTGCCCGTGTTTTGTGATAACAGGCGTGTTGCTGATTCAATATAAAAATCAAGAAAGTGGTTGTCCTGACAAAACATTAAAAAGGCATTATGCACTTTCTTGTAAACTCTTAACTTTCCACGCTTATCATGCTGTACCCATGCTTCTCGTCCCACAGCATACGGTTCATCTGGCACCATAAAGGCTGACGGGTTAAAAATTAGAAAATCAGTATCGAGCCAAATCGCACGCTGATAACCATCTTGCAATGCCTGCCTTAAACAGAGCAGGCGGGCAAGGTCAGAGAACATCACCGGCTGCTGCACTCTTTTTTCCACGAACTCTTCGGGCAGCAGATCAAACAATTCATCACCCATAAATTGGTAGTGATAGTGATTTGACTCTGCCCAATGGTTAACTGACTTTAGACAGCGGGTGATCCAAGTATAGGGCAATGGCGTACGATGGGATTGTATAACCAGTGTGTCAGACATAGAGGGTGCTATTTTGTAGGGCAGCGAACACAAAAAACAGTGCACCAGTATCGCATGCTTTACAAAATTGATAAAACCAACAATGAGCCGAAAAACCAGCATTGTCGCTCATTAGCCTTTGTTTCCATTATTCAGCATAGGAGTATATATGCCAGAGTAGGGATGAGGTCTACGCAGGGGCACGGGAACTAGAAATAAGCTATCCACTAAGATTTTAATTGATGTATTTATTAAGTATCTGATGTTGTCAGTGTGATGAGTACAAGAAGTACGCTCATAGAAATATTGTGTGCGCTTGTTTTATAAAAATATCAATAAATTTTACCAGGATGAGTTTTATGAGGCACAGCCTAATCAATAAATAAATTGATTTTATAAATTGAAAGCCATAATCTCACAAAGGTAAATTAAAGTTTATCTCAATAAAAACCACAAACATAGAAAGGGAGTTTGCATGAGTACAAGAATAAAATATCTAATTGGTGTGATCATAATTGGTGGACATATTACGGCAACAGTCAATGCTGCTGAACGCGAATCCATCAGAAACAACTACCCAAAAACTTCACATGTTTCAAAAAATGCTTCTCAAATTGCAAAAGAGAGAGTAGCGCAAAATTTAGGTTTATCTAATAAAGGGACACTTAAGGTTCGTAGAACTTATGTTGCAGCCAATGGTGATGTCACAACCCGTTATCGTCAAATGTACAGAGGGATTCCTGTTATTGGTGATGACATTATTATATCCCGCCGTAGCGATAAAACATTTAAGCGGGCGCATGGTTTTGTAGTACGCAGAATAGCAGATGATGTGGCTGATATTACACCTGCAATATCAAAAGAAACGGCTGTGCAAATGACAAAACGACTGAGTGCAGCAGATAAAGTAGTTGCATATGAAAATGAGAAATCCCAGTTAGCTATCTGGCAAAATAAGGATGGTATAGCGAAATTAGTGTATGAAATAAGCTTCATGCAATATGGTGAAGCACCATCTCGCCCATACTATATTATCGATGCTAAAACGGGTGAAGTGCTGAAATATTTTGATAACTTGCAAAGTGCTAATGAAACTGGCCCCGGTGGTAATGAAAAAACGGGTCAATATTACTATGGCACTGACTTCGGTTATTTGAATGTTACTCAGTCAGGTAATGACTGCTTCATGAACAATGCCGATGTAAAAACAGTTGATTTAGAGCATAGTTCATCTACTATCAAATCAACTGCATTCAGTTTTACTTGTCCTGAAAACACATACAAATTTATTAATGGTGCTTACTCACCAATTAATGACGCTCATTATTTTGGGGGTGTTGTTTTTAATATGTACCAAGAGTTAATAAATACTGCACCATTAACGTTTCAATTGGTTATGAAGGTGCATTATAAGCAGTCATATGAAAATGCACATTGGACAGGTACTTCCATGCTGTTTGGTGATGGAAAAAACAAATATTACCCTTTAGTATCTTTGGATCTTTCTGCACACGAAATTAGCCATGGCTTTACAGAACAAAACTCAAACCTAGCATACGCGTATAAACCAGGCGGTTTAAATGAAGCATTTTCTGATATGTCTGGTGAAGCCGCTGAGTATTATTTCTCAGGCACTAATGACTGGATGGTTGCAGCACAGGTTTTCAAAGCTAGTGGTGCATTGCGTTACATGAATCACCCGCCTCAAGACGGAAAATCAATTGACCACCAATCAAATTACGTTCATGGCTTGGATGTTCATTACAGTTCCGGGGTATACAACAAGGCTTTTTACAATCTGGCAACAACACCAGGTTGGGATACACTAAAAGCCTTTGAGGTGTATGCAACAGCTAATATGTTGTATTGGACTAGATATATGAACTGGGATGAAGCCGGTAATGGTGTTATGGATGCTGCTTGTGACCTTGGCTATGACACTGATGCTGTAAAAGCATCATTAGCTGCAGTTGGGATAACGTCTGATATTAGTGACGACTCTATCTGTAGACCTTACCTCTTCTCGGTAACCCCGGAATGGCAAGGAGTGCTCCATGGTGGATACACCAGCTATGATGTGACCATTACCTCTCAGGGTGGATTTTCTGAACCTATCACGCTTGAGGTGGAAACACCGCACCCTGGTATTACAGCAACACTTGCTGATTCGATTCTGACACCGTCAGCCAACGGCCAAGTTAGTACAACTATTACGGTTGCAACAGCTGAGGATTTGCCTGGTGCCAGCTATCCAATTACAGTTAATGCCATAGACGAGGAAGGAGCCATATTTAATGTAGAGGTAACGCTTAAGGCGCTATATCCGGACTTTGATATTGCATTATCGCCAGCGCAGCAAATTAAGGAACTGGGTACTAGTGCAGTATTTGATATTGTACTCACCTCAATAGACGGTTTTTCTTCAACCTTCAGCCTGGGTGCCCAAGCTTCAGACCCAAGCCTCGCAGTAAGCGTAGTTCCAGGTAACGTAACTGTTCCAGCCGACGGTAGTGTTAACGCAATATTGACGGTGGATACCTCACCTAGTACGCCGAAGGAGCAGCAACATACCATAATGCTCACTGCAACAGATGGTGAACATACAAAGAGTATCTACGGTCAGTTGCAAATAATGGATATTGATTTGGTGCCAACCACTTTAAGTACAGTTAACGCTAGTGGGTACGCAGGCGAAAACATTGGAGAAGTTGAATTCAGTATTGTCAATCAAGGTAGCTCATCAACCGTAGGAAATAGCTTTGGAGTGGGACTCTACCTATCGACTGATGCGACAATAACCACTGCGGATAGACTGTTGTATGCTAATAATCAATCCTCCCCTCTAGGTGGAGGTGCCATAAGAATTTACCACAACAGGTATGGGCAATTTACAGTAAGAATTCCGTCAGACATAGAACCAGGCTCCTACTATCTTGGGGTGATCGCTGATCACCTGGATACAGAGCCAGAAATTGATGAGAGCAATAATACCCGAGCGATTCCGTTTCAAGTGCTGCCGGCGATCGATTTAACGATGACTGCCCTGAGTACGCCAAGCAGTACTGTGAGCCCGGGTGAGGCGATTTCAGTCAGCTACAGTATTGCCAATCAGGGAAATGCACCAACAACATGGTATCCCAATGTAGGGTTCTACCTGTCGACAGATGCAACCATAACCACTGCAGATACATATGTGACCTATGATTACGCACAAATGGATTATCTCGCAGGAGGTTCAACGGTAAATGGTGTGAAGACTGTAACGATCCCGGCAGGGCTTGCGGCGGGTACCTACTATCTAGGTGCGATAACGGATTACAATAATAACGAGCCTGAGGCTGATGAGGGCAATAATGCTTTGGCGTTAGCGACGCCACTGCAGGTAGCGTCTGTGGTAGATCTAACGATGACAACCCTGAGTGCGCCAAGCAGTGTGGGCAAGGGTGACGTGATTACCATCAGCTACAGCATAAGCAATCAAGGTAATACGGCCACAACTACAAACTCCAATGTAGGTATCTACCTGTCGACAGATTCGGTGGTAAACACGCAGGATACTCTTCTGGGAGAGGCAACAGTACCCACTCTGGCAGCAGGTGGCATATTAGATCATGCGCCTTCAGTGACGATCCCGGCCAACCTCGACCCAGGCACCTATTACTTAGGTGTGATCGCTGATCATACTAATCAGGAGCCAGAGGTTGATGAGGGCAATAACACCCGAACAGCTCAGATACAGGTGCAGTCGACGGTAGATTTAGTGATGACCGCCGTAAGCACACCAGACACCAATGTGAGCGCGGGTGAATCGATTACAGCCAACTTCAGCATTACCAACGAGGGCACCTCGGCAACGACAACAAGCTCCTATGTGGGCATCTACCTGTCGACAGACACAACCATAACTTCGGCAGATAGGTTTCTGACGAACCAGCCTGTATCCGGTCTGGCTGCAGATGAAACATTGGATTTTGTCAAATCGGCAACGATCCCTGTCGATCTCGCAACAGGTACCTACTATCTGGGAGTGATCGCGGATTTCACCAACTCCGAGCTTGACGCTGATGAAGGCAATAACAGCTTAGCTGCAACTACTGCACTACAGGTTGTACATATTGTGCAGGAGATCGATTTAACGGTGAGCGCTCTGAGTACGCCAAGTAGCATCGTGGGCGCGGGTGAGGTGATTTCAGTCAGTTACAGCATCACCAATCAGGGTAATGCACCAACGACATGGTACCCCTATGTAGGGTTCTACCTGTCAACCGATGCCACCATAACCACTGCAGATACATATGTGACAATGGATTATGCACAAATGGGTTATCTTGCAGGAGGCGCAACGGTTAACGGTGTGGCCAGTATCACGATTCCGGCTGGTTTAGGATCTGGCACTTACTACCTGGGTGCGATAACGGATTACAATCATAACGAGCCCGATGTTGATGAGAGCAATAATGCCTTAGCGATGGCGACACCACTACAGGTTGGCCAGGTGGTTGATTTAACGGTGAGTGCCTTGAGTACGCCCAGCAGCAATGTGAGTCCGGGTGAGGCAATTTCAGTCAACTACAGCATCACCAATCTGGGTAACGCATCAACGGTATGGTACCCCTATGCAGGGTTCTATCTGTCGACAGATGCCACCATAACCACTGCAGATATATATGTGGCAATGGATTATGCGCAAATGGCTTATCTTGCAGGGGGCGCAACGGTAAATGGTGTGAAGACTGTAACGATCCCGGCGGGCCTAGTGGCAGGTACCTACTATCTGGGTGCGATAACGGATTACAATCATTACGAGCCCGATGTTGATGAGAGCAATAATGCCTTAGCGGTGGCAACACCGCTACAGCTAACACCGTAGAGTACAGGAAGAGGTATAAAACCATTCATACGTGGTGAGTGATATTTAACCCACCACGTGTGTTTGGTAGAAAAAAGCAAAAAGGGGGCAAGTATCATCTTGCCCCCTTTTTGCTTTTTTATTGTGATTTACGATGATAGCAAATAGCAGACACAAACATTGCTGGATAAAATGTTGTTATCTATGTCAATCGCTTAATAGGCTTACGTCTTTAATGCCAAGACAAATAGGGTTGAAAGCAATCAACCCTATTTGTCTTGGCATGTCACAATTAATTTTCTTGATGGGCTTATACAGCTGGAATTGATACTTGTGAAGTAGTTATTGTTGCGATACATACTATGTGACAATCAGTGTTCTGCAGCGTTTGGACTGCTACAAATTGCTCTAAATCCTTAAAGCATTGAACTCGCATACGAAATTGCCAGTTCCAGACTTCATGGATTTATATATTGGCATTCTCTACAAGAACTGGTAATGAATGTCTGAATATTGTCAGACAGGAATTGACAAGAAAATGATTCTCTCTAAATTTTCTGACATTCAACTGATGCGCTTATACTCTCGTCTCAATTATCCATGCCTACAACTGCCCATAGCTACCATCAATCCCATGCGCAACTGAATTTTTTAGCTTAGTAAAAATGTCTTACTGATTTAGATATATTTCCATTGTTTTCGCCTGCCCCTGAGAAGAACGATCGAAACTGAGGCTGATGATTTGATTATAAGAAGTGATGCTCAGAATGGCATAGCTACCTTGAAGGGATTTCACAATGTTTTCAACTCATCCTCGCTGTCATTGATGCCTTGGATCAGTGAGTCTGATCCACCCGATAAATTGAATTGACTATGGGATGCTATTGCAATTCCCTGCCTCTTCTATAAATTCTGAGGCAGGGGTTTAGCATCATGTTGCACACTATCTAATATCTACCAGTAATATGTCTGTTACTTTAAGAATTATTTGCTAGCACCAAAACCTCTGATGGCCCTATGTCACGAATGGGGACAAAGTGTGTGCCAGAATTATCACGTTGTACTGTTACTCTGCTACCTACAGCGTGGCTGCCGTTGTATTGTTCATCTGCAGCTTGGGCGCTGTTGAGAATGACCTGCATTTCGCTGCCTTCTGGATTAAGTGGAGCGTCAACTACAACATCTGCGCCACGAGATTCTTTACCATGGGGATTAATGCAAATCAGTGCCTCATCGAATGCTAATAATCTGGAAAATGCAAACAGCTCTCCTTCGCCGTAGAGTGCAAATGGTTTAGATAAAAATGAGGTAGGACGAGGGTATTGCCTGCCTTTCGATAGAGAAGGGTAGAGCTGTCTAATCCGAACCATCTCCGCAATGCGAAGATAAGCTGGACTGCTGGGGTCAAATACATGGTAGCCCGTGGTGCCAAATGGGCCAAACCCTGGTAATTCTGAATCGAACTTGCCGTTGCCTTTTTTTAGACCGTCAAGCCCACTCGCTAATGGGCGTTCTGGACCAAACATGGCCTCGCGCAAGTAACGATCATTTGAACCAAATCCTTGCAACCATTTACGCTCAGATGGTTCTGGCCCAGATAAACTTTGTTCAGTGCTGTAATAAATACAGGGAATTCCCAAAGAAAAAAGCTGAATGGCGACTGCTGCTGTGACTTGGTGTGCTGAAGCGGTATCAACTGAAAAGCGTAATTTTTCACCAAACACATGATCATGATCATTCAATATTGAGACATGCTTATTCCCCAACGCACGGTGTGATCCCATGCGATCGTCATGCATGTCAAATCCGTTAAAATAATCGGCAGGGTGTTGTAAACCTTTTGCGACACCATTGAGAGTAGTACGCATGCCGCCGATATCGAGTACAGCGTTTAGATTGCGTTCCAAAGAATCAAGGTAGCGATCTTGATTGTAGTCTCCACCGGCAACCTCACCAACTATGAAAAAATTATCTTTGCCAAGACTGGCGGCATACTCTTTAATCACACCACAAAAGTTGCGGCCCTGATCCCGGGAAACATGTTTAAGTGTGTCGATACGGAATCCGTCACAATCGGTCAGCGCAATCCAATACATGTAGCTTTCTGCTAGATTGGTAAGCACCTCGGGGTTTTCCAAATAGAAATCACGTAGTGTGATGAAGTCAGTACGCTTGTGTTCTGCCTGAGGGTCATCTACCCGGCCATTGCCAAGGCTTCCATATCCGGCGCGGGTATAGTAGCCCGGGTTTTGAAACTCTTTAGGCCAGACTCCGTCGTCGTTATCCTCAACGTTAGTAGTCGTAATGGGGTCACCCTTCTTTCCCAGCCATTTTCCAAATGGATATCGACCTTTGGTGTATACCGGCGTATCTTTCCCTCCTTCCAGGTTATCTGGGTAGACCCAATTCTCACCGGAATGGTTGAAGATAATATCGAGCAAAATGCGCATGCCACGGCTATGCGCTTCTTTAACTAACTTAACCAAATCTTCACGGGTACCAAAATGAGGGTCGACCTCAAGAAAGTCCTGGATACCGTAGCCATGAAAAGTATTAAGATGAGCGCGCTGCTTAAATATAGGACTGAGCCAAATAGTCGTTATGCCAAGCCGATGTAGATAGTCGAGCTTGGAGATGACACCCTTTATATTTCCTCCTTGCCAACGATCACCTCCGGACTGGCTCCACTTATCCCAACGCCACTCTTTTGGTCGCAAAGAGGCTATATCGTCACGTGGTAGCAGTTTCCGCTTTTTCTCCTTTCCATCACTGAATCGATCGACCAGTAGAAAATAGAGCACTTCATTTCGCCAATCGACTGGAGACGAGAAATGTCCCGAACGATGTGGAAGGGAAATATTAGAAAGACTGCTGGGGCGTTCAACTTGAAGTAAATCGATAGTTTCAGACATACATCCTCCTTGATTTTAAATTATGCCTCTGGCAGGCATGGAGGATCAGTATAATTAAAAACTAAATAGAAATTATCATAAAAATAGTAAGGGATATGCTGTTTTTGATAGTTAGGTATGCCGCCATCAAAATCAAAGTTAGCAGAGTTTTGTCACAGCATATCGTGTGCCTGGCAGATTTGCTCTATGGTCTAGGTTTTTCTTCTGCCTGCTAATGCCGTAATTTACCTATATTTTTGCAGTGAGTGTGATGAATGGTCAATAGGTCGGATTGATCTGTTTTGTTCCCCATCTTCTCAGTTACTCACTTTGTAAATTGCTTAATTGGTCTGTTGTGTAAAAACGCAAGTAATTTACAGTGGTCATGTTTCCAGGTGCAAATTTTCTTTCATAAGTAATAATAGGGCCATATATGTAGCCATGTATGCCACCAAAAGTAGATGGGCTTTGAATTACCACTAGTTCATAACGATTACCTAAATATGAAGTTGTGCTGCCATCCAGTGCCGGTGCAGCAACTTCATTTAACACAGCATGCTTTGGTTTTTTGCCATCTAATACTAATAAAAAGTCTTCATTAGAATTGCTGATTGTAATGGCATCTAACTTATTAAATAGTGAGATATCAATTCCTGAAAAAGGTCCAAGCTCAAGAATTCCAGTTTTATCGTTCAAGAATTACCTCCATTGAGATATTAAATAAAAAGAGAAACTAACATGCATTATTTTTTATGCTAGCGTTTAGTGTTATCAGTTGTCTATACAAGCCAGAATGAAACGGTATGATTTGCAGAGCTTGCCCAATAGAGTTGTTTTACACTATTTCTCAGTTACTGTTAATGCGCCATTCCAATTCCTTCTTAAAATGCTCTCTACAGTGGATAATGTGATGTTCTGGCAAATTAACATCACCCATCATTTCAAGCATAGATTTTTCGTCTAATTCAAACATTGCAACTACGCATATTGCTTCTTTTTCATTTGGATCCGTGGTTGAGTTCAAAAGCTCTAATGTAGACACATTTTCTACATAATGTTTAACAAACCACTTTTCAAGCTTATCTATTTCGATATGGCAAAAGCAGTGCTGCGGATGTGTGGGATGAGCGGCTATGTTCATGGTAATGAATTATTTATCTGATAATTTCTTTATGTATAAATATGTAGTGTTAGCTATAAGTTGCCTAGCTTTATCGCATCGGCTTAATGAAGAGGTTGAGTTATTATTTCTCTCGCTGTCTTTGCAGAAAAGGCAACGCGCCAATTTCTATTCGCCCAGCATTCTTGTCTCTATTGAGATGAAAAATAAGCTAGATAATATTTAGAGTTGGTGTTTTGTTAATGGGGCTTAAATATTTCGCCAATAGTAGATGATATTCCTGCATTTGTAGCAATGGTATTTTCGCTTAATGCCGACAACCTTTTCAAAAATTGCTCGTTTGCCACGTTTAACATGCTCTGAATGGCACTCAGGGCAAAGCCTCTTAGTATCCTTGTCCACTGTTCTCACCTCCGTGATAAACACACGCTAGTGGTTTTTGCAGCTACCATCCGTGAGCTTAAGGCCCTGTTTTAATTCTAATTGCGCTTGGCAGTTATGTATTTCGTTTGGTCATACAGCCAATTTCATATCCTCAATAATAGTTGCTAAAAATCAGATGCCTAGGGTGAATTTGTAAAATTAAATTGTCACAAAATGTGAGGTAGATGTGTTGGTCAGCCGTGATGGGTATAGTCCTGCTTTTAATAAGCAAAGCAGACTATGAAAAAATTACCGACAAACGGCTGAAAAGCAGGTCAAGCTAGAGAGGCAGGTGGTTGAGCAACTGCCTTCAAATAATGCTGAATCACACCAAAACGATAATAGTTAAAGCTTTGTGGGACCGCCCAGTGGTTTTGCGGCCCCACTATTAATTTCAGATATAACTCTTAAGCTGCTTTTACCTGGTTCTGTAGAGCCTGCCGTGTCATGTGGGCAATTTGTTTAGCGACATAGCGTGATGCGGTGAACGAACACCAAGCCAGAATACGGATAAAACGCTCCTGGTTTTTATCAGCTCCTAAAACATCTTCGATGATTTTATCGTCAATCTGGTATGAGGCTTTGGCCAATAGCAGTGCTAACCGTGCGAGTGGTTTGTCGCTATCACTCAAGCCGGTTATCTCCTGTTCGACCCAATTGCGACTCAAAGACATCTGTTCGCCTTGCCACTGAGTGAGATGTTCATGCACTCGTTTTTGAACCGCGGCGGGTACAACCGATTGGGCTTCACGTTCTACGGTAGCTGTCCATCTTGCCAAAGCAGTGGCTATGCGTGGATGCTGGCTTGCCCACTGCATATCATTGGGTAGCTCAGCGTGAGGTAAGAAGGGTAAGGCTTCACCTGGTGTGAGCGGTTCAATGTGTGTCGTTCTTAACTCATCACCAAAGCGACGCAATGCCCATTGCTTAATATGTGAAATTCCAAACGGCTCGCTGACAGGTGAGCCTGCCATCACAACATGGCTAAAGCGATTTACATCCCCCATAGCCATTATTGACCCGATAGCCTCTGGAAGCTCTTCTTCCGTAAATGGGATGAAGCTTGGTGTTTCAGCACCGGGCGTGGTAACGGCTTTTAGCCAAGTGAGGCGATCACACAGTACTGGATCGGAAATGCTCTCCTCTTGCTGCGCTAATATCTGCATTGCAGCCTCGGGTTTGTCGCCTGCATGAACGAGGCTGACCAACATATCGCCACAATAGGGGCATGCGTTGATGCTTGAAAGTGTTGCCGCCATCGCTTCTTTAGTTGTGCGATCCAGTTTGTTGTCCACCAAAATGGTTTCACGTCCAGCAACCCAAATTGCAGCCAATAAGCTGGGTATCTGAGATCGGCTTGTGAGTGAGCCGTTGATAAAAAAATCATGTTCGATCTGATGATATATCTCTGCTACTAATCCAGTCGCTTTATGTCTTGGTATAACATCAACATATCGCATCGTCTTGAGAGAGAGGGTATCGAACAACCAAAAGCGTATTTTTTTCGGTAGTAGACTCATTGCAATTCTCCCGTAGTGGTTAACGTCGTGTTGCTGCAATCTCCAGATATTCGCCACCGGTAATAGTGAGGATGTCGTTTTTCACTGTACTGTTGGATTGGTAAATATCTTGCAGAGATTGATGTAGTGTTGCTTGAGCCTCTGTGTCGCAAGCCTCAAAAGCGCGCTTGACCGGGCCAAAATGCGTGCGAAATAGATTGACCAGCTCGCCAGCATCAAAAGGGTAATGCCATTGGGGATAGGTGCGACGAATGAGTTTGATGTCAGTAAAGTGGTCACTGAGGCGTTGCTTAACGGTGGTTTGATCTCCCCACAATACGGGTGGAACAGTGCCAGTGGGTGGAGGCACTACAGCGGCCACAGCTTTAAACATCTGCGCTGGCATGCTGGTGGGCGTCCAGTTGGCCATGAACAGTTGGCCTCCGGGTTTAAGCACGCGAGCAAACTCGTTGACCACCTGTTCTGGACGAGGGGCAAACATGGCGCCGAACATGGAGATCACTACATCATAACTATGATTGCTGTAAGGCAGATCTTCAGCATCGCCTATATCAAAGTGGGCGCTAAGGCTGGCTGTGGTGGCACGGTGCCGGGCGTGTTCAATCAGGTTTTTGGCCAAATCAATACCGGTGACCTCTATGCCTTTTTTGGCAGCAGGAATTGCTGTTTGGCCTGCGCCGCATCCAACATCGAGCAGCTTCTTGGTTGGCGTGATATTCCAGCCTTCCAGCACCTCTACGGCACCGTCTTGCATATACTTGGCAAAGTTGGCGTAATCGCCATCTTCCCAGGTGGCTTTATGCTTGGCCTTGATGGCATTCAGGCTGGGCTGCTCTTGTAGTGAAATGGCGCTGTGTGTGTTCATGATTATTCTCCTTGTATGAATAAACTCTGCTGTGTGTAGAAAGTTTGGCTAACAGGCAACAAAAGCTCTAGTACAACGTTTGTACTAGATAATGGAGAGTGGGATGGGTAGAAAATAAAAAATGGGTTTTTAAAACAATCTGTTATAAGTGATAAAGCAGGTGCGGTAATGCCGATGCACGTTAATCTGCACTATATCAGATACAAAATCTGTACTGGATTCCCTTGGGATTGAGGTATAGAGTTTAACGAAAATCAGCAGGAGAAAGATTTCATGAAAGGTTATGGCCAGTTCTGTCCTATCGCTAAAGCCTCTGAAGTGCTGGGTGAACGTTGGACCCATTTGGTGGTGCGTGAGTTGGGAGCAGGTAGTGAGACCTTTAATGATCTGCGCAAAGGGTTGCCGTTGATGTCACCATCACTGCTTTCCACCCGCTTAAAATCACTGGAGCGGGCCGGTGTGGTAAATCGCCATGAACAACAAGGCAATGTGCGTTATGGTTTATCTGAAGCCGGCAAAGAGTTGATGCCCATTATTCTTCAATTAGGCACCTGGGGACATCGCTGGGTGCGCAGTGATCTATCAGAAGATGACCTGGATCCATCACTCTTGGTGTGGGACGTCCACCGTAACCTAGACGCTAGTTTTTTTAAAGGCGAAAGAACCGTTATAAAAATCGAATTTACAGATTATGCCTCAAAATTTCGCAACTGGTGGCTGGTGATAAAAGATGGTGATGTGGATGTTTGCCTAAGAGACCACGGGTATGAAGTAGACTTGGTAATCACGAGTGACCTGAAAACTTTGACTGCAGTTTGGATGGGAGACAGCACCATCATGAAAGCAATGCGTGAAAATTCTGTTGTGGTGACGGGCTCATCTTACTTAAAAAAGAATATCGCGGTTTGGCTTGGGGTCAACTACTATGCTGATGTAAAAGTAGCGCGCTAATAATTACAATGGGTATTATGAAACAAATTAACAACATCGCTTCACTCTATATAGTCACAGCTGTGACTGGAATGGTTTTATTATCTGGGTGCTCTGCGCCTATCGAAGATGTTAGGCATGCATTGTGCAAAAAACTGACACTTGCATTTCTTGAACTACCACAAACCATAGAATGGAAAGAAAATGAAGAAAAGTATGCTCGCTTTGAAGATTTGGTAGCGACAGTTAATTTTGATGCTCAGTTCCAGTTTAATGAACCTGCTGCTATGCAGGCGAGTTGTTACTATGAGTATGATAATGCCATAGAAGAAGATGTCAGCACCCATGTTGATCCACTTTCAACCTATAAAACTGTTCCATATAAAATGATCCTGGATGGCGAAATAATTGAACAACCCGCTTTTGAAAAAGTTGTGCATCTTATAATGCTGGATCAAGGCAGAGAGGCGCTTAAATTTCTTCATAAAAGGAAGAATAAAGGCACACAAGAAGATGAGCTTGTTCCCATTATAGGTGAAGGAAATGCGGTTCCCTTTATCGAGACTTCAGAAAAATAATAGGCAGGTTATATAACATGGGGTCAAATTTGAATTATATATAGAATCTTAATTAATTTGAGTCTGATTTCATCAATCCACAATTGCTCGTGCTCGCAACTGCCCGCAGCCGCCATCAATGTCCTGCCCAATCGAGTTTCTCAGCTTAGTAAAAATCCCTCGTTGGTTTAGGTGGCTTGCCATTGCTTCTGCTCGCTCCTGGGAAGGGCGATTAAAACTGAGACCGGTAATTTAATTGTAAGGGATGAGGTTCAAAATGGCATATTTACCTTTGAGGAGTTTCACGATGCTCTTTAGTTCCTCTTCGCTATCATTGATGCCTTTGAGCAGTGTCCACTGGTATTGGATTGGATAACCTATTGTGCGCGCATAGTTCTCACTTAATTCCACGAGTTCAACTGGATCGATGTGTGGTGCTCGTGGCAGTAGTTTTTTGCGCAGCTCTGCGCATGTCGTATGCAGGGATAGCGCCAATGCGGGTTTAACGGTCCCTTGCGGTAGGCGTTCAAAAATGCGCCGATCACCTACGCTGGAAAAGACCAGGTTCTTATGGGCTATGGCTCCCAGTGTTCCCAGCAGTTCGATCGCTTCTAACACGTTGTCCAAGTTGTGGGCTGGTTCACCCATGCCCATGAAGACGATATTCTTAACTTCCTGTAGTGAGCGGGCAACGACTACTTGGGCGAGGATCTCGGTACTGCTGAGCTGGCGTAGGAGGCCACCTTGTCCTGTCATACAGAAGACGCAACCTACGGCGCACCCAATTTGGGTAGATACACACAGGCCATTGCGCGGCAATAAAACACTTTCAACTATCTGCCCATCAGCCAGCTCGATCAGCAAGGCTTGGGGTCAGAGTGAATTTACTCTGACCCCATTAATTTCTAGAAAAAATCTTTCTATTACCAATTAGTTTGGAGGTAAAGTGAAGTTAAGAGGTGGTGGAGTGCTTTGATCCCACTGATCTGAGCCCCAACACTGTACTCCTGTTTCACTCTTATCTAGGGCGCAGGCATGATCTCTGCCCACAGATATATAATAGGGATCAATTAAATCACCAGGCACTGTATCACCATAAAAATAATCCCATCCCCAACAGTGCACACCATTGTCATCGAGGACACAGGTGTTTTTGTTTCCCCCAGACAACTGGCGAGGATTCACGAGGCCAGTAGGTACATCACGAAAACCAAAGAAATTTAGTCCCCAACACTGTATTCCCATTTCACTGTCATCCAAAGCGCAGGTGTGGTATTCACCTACTGATACTTGACGGGGATTAACCAAAGTTGATGGAACATCATTTTGTCCCCATGAGTTAAACCCTCCCCAACAGCGTACGCCATTATCATCCACAGCACAGGTTCTATCGTAACCCGCTGCCACATGTTTTGGATTGGCTAAGTCGACAGGCACATTGGTTTGATTATTATTAGGGTTTCCCCAACAGTGCACGCCATTATCATCCAGAGCACAACTATGCTGATATCCTAGTGACACTTGAGTTGGATTGACTAACTCCGCTGGCATGCCGCTGCTTTTGCCATACGCATCGCTACCCCAACACGTCACCTCAATTTCACTGTCATCCAAAACACAGCTGTTGTCGTAACCTGTAGCTATCTGACGGGGATTAACTAAGTTAGTGGGCGCTGGACTTTGGCCAGAAGAACCAAGCCCCCAACAGATTGCTCCACCATCATCCAGAGCGCAACTATGGGTGCCGCCTGCTGCTACCATGTAATTTGGTTGAGAGGATTGTCTAAAGTTGGCAACTTCTGTAGCTCGTACATTCATTACTTGAGCATTAAATTCAGTGAACTCAGTTCCGGATGGTTCTCCATTGATTGATACATTTGGGTTTGACCACTGCATAATGCGAGGGCCTCCTGTTTCAGAGGCACAGTTATAAGCCATTACTGTCCGCCATGTATTCGGTGTTACATTGCAATAGCCGTGTCCATAAGAAAAAGGTTCTGTATTGGGATCCTGGCTTATGATGTGTCGTGCTCCGAAGAGATGCCCAATTTCATGGCCAAAGGAGTAATAACCAACGGCACATGACTCACGTGCAAAAGCTATGGCATTATTTTCACTGACTCCAATACCACGTGCTTTTCCACACTGGTGATAGCTATCCTCTGTTAGTACAAACATGATATCCGCATTGTACTGATCTCTTAAATTATGTAACTCCTGTGTCTCAGGATTAGCAGTATTAAAAAAGTAGTCTCCGTAATCAATAAATGCATACATCGATGGAAAACCTGGAGTTGCAAATGGTGATATATAACTAGTTTGATAGGCATGAACAATGCGTACTCGGGTATTAATCTGACTATTGGAATAGGATAAGTTGGTTTCAAACTCAAGCAAATCCATGTACGCCTGAACATCACCAACAAAAGCTGCAAACCAGGATGTATAAGCAACAATAATGGTAAATTCCGAGCCGGAGTCAATGTTTTGACTTGCATCATTTGTTTGGTTTTCTGGATCACCTGTATCCATGAAATTATCCATATTATTGTAATAACTTTCCTCATGATCAATCAACGTATCTAACGGGATTTCGGTAATTATGATTTCTCCACTACTGTCTGGTCTGAGTTTATACAGCTTTCCATTGTGGTTTAGAGAGCCGACAATATTCCCATTATTTTCAGCAAAATTGAGAGTGTCTTTACTGTCGGTTTTTGAGGCAGAGACTAAAAACCTATTTTTACCCTTTTTTTTAGCTAAATTAACTTTTAGGGTAATTTCTTGATCAGGGAGTTTTATCCTGAGTCTTGAAGAGGCAGAAATGTTTCTGATAGAGGAGTTGTATTTGCCACGAGTGATAAATTTTTCATGCCCTTTGTTACGTTGCTGGTGTTTGCCAAACTGATTGTTAATTGCTTGGCTGTTTGACGGTACAAACAGATCATAGATTTCTTCAGCCAGTACATGGGGCGGCAGTATTAAAAAAAATAGTACAGCTATTAAATATTTTGCATTTTTCACTAATTTCTCCTTTTTATTTAGGGGGTTCCTGGCAGGCAGAGTGTTTGAGATCTGCTGTTACTCCTGAACCTCTCTGTATTGAATAATGAGGCCAGGTGAAAATAGAATAGGAATTTAATTCCACAAAGTCAAAGTGAATATAAATATCCTATGAAGAATGGAATATTAGCTGCCTGGGGACATGAGGTTATGGCGACTTTGAAGTGCCCAGTGTTGTTTCTATATCGAAAAAACATGGATACAGGGTTAGGTCTTACATTTTATCTTTACTGCTGGGCTCTGGCTAATTAGGTATTTAAGCTGACTGACTCCTGTCTTGCACTAGCAGATGGTCAATGGCAGAAGTCGATATAAACCAGAAAGCAGCTATTTATCTGGATATTTTGCAATTGATGTGCTTGATGAAATTGTGCAACCAAAGTTGATAATCGTGAAATAATTATCGTCATTGTATGCTATGTAACAATTAGTATTCGGCATTATCTAGGCTATTGCAATTTGTCTCAAATCTTTGAAGCATAGACTCGTATGTGAAATTGTCAGTTCCAGTTTTCCTTGGCGTTTTTTACAAGAATGGCAATGACTGGAACAGATCGCTAGATAGGGAATTGCTAGAATATGGTCTCCTTTAAATCCTCTAGAGTTAAACCGATATGCTTATACTTTTATCCTGCGTACTCGTGCTCGCAACTGCCCGCAGCCGCCATCAATGTCCTGCCCAACCGAATTTCGCAGCTTAGTAAAAACTCCTCGTTGGTTTAGGTAGCTTGCCATTGCTTCTGCTCGCTCCTGGGAAGGACGATTAAAACTGAGACCGGCAATTTGATTGTAAGGGATGAGGTTCAAAATGGCATATTTACCTTTGAGGAGTTTCACGATGCTCTTTAGTTCCTCTTCGCTATCATTGATGCCTTTGAGCAGTGTCCACTGGTATTGGATTGGATAACCTATTGTGCGCGCATAGTTCTCACTTAATTCCACGAGTTCAACTGGATCGATGTGTGGTGCTCGTGGCAGTAGTTTTTTGCGCAGCTCTGCGCATGTCGTATGCAGGGATAGCGCCAATGCGGGTTTAACGGTCCCTTGCGGTAGGCGTTCAAAAATGCGCCGATCACCTACGCTGGAAAAGACCAGGTTCTTATGGGCTATGGCTCCCAGTGTTCCCAGCAGTTCGATCGCTTCTAACACGTTGTCCAAGTTGTGGGCTGGTTCACCCATGCCCATGAAGACGATATTCTTAACTTCCTGTAGTGAGCGGGCAACGACTACTTGGGCGAGGATCTCGGTACTGCTGAGCTGGCGTAGGAGGCCACCTTGTCCTGTCATACAGAAGACGCAACCTACGGCGCACCCAATTTGGGTAGATACACACAGGCCATTGCGCGGCAATAAAACACTTTCAACTATCTGCCCATCAGCCAGCTCGATCAGCAGTCGAGTAGAGCTGTCGCTGTCGGCATGCTTTGAATGAAGATGAGCCAGGGAGTGTAGCTCCTTTGTTATAGTGGGTAGAGCAGCACGGAGTTGCTGAGGTGGGCGGTGCTTGCTCCAGCCTCTGCCGCTGTCTAGTGGGCGCGCTTGTAGCCAGTTCCGGAATAGGTGGTGTTCGTGACAAGGCTTTGCACCGAGGGTGCGCAAGCAGTGTTTAATCTCTTTTAGGTGCATTGGCGAGGAGAGGTAGGCTTATCTATCGGCTAATTAATGTTGGGTTAAGTCTATGACCCCGATCTCAATATTTAGTTGGGTAGGAATATTATTTATAATTGGCTTGATCTGTTTTTCTTTGCCATTATAAAAAACCATCCAAGCCGGGTTTTTACTGTTCTTAACTTTACCATTCTTATCGGCTTTTCCTTTGTTCCAAACAGAAATCACCCATCGTCCCTGTTCAGATAAAAATTGTCTTTTTAGTTTTATCTCATGCCGCATCATTCTCTCATGCACAGGATTAAGAATGATTGGAGTGTCTTGATTTAACAGATCAAGATATTGAAATTGATCTTCCACTCTTTCTCTGGTCTGTGAGAATTTTACAATATTGCTTTCGCCGCTCAATAAAACAGTGCAGTTGCCAAGCAATCGCTGGTTATTAACTTCACTTTTAAATGGCTCAATTATTTTGTTTTTAAATGATTGGGTGTATTTTAAAGAGGAAAACTTTTGAACTAATCTGTACTCTTGCCATTCATCTTTATTTTTATAATAAATAATGTAATCGCCTGATTCTCTCTCGATGCCATCTGTAAATTCTGCAATAAAAATAGTCTTGAGATTATCAATTCTTAACTGATTTAGAATTTGTATAGCATCAAAATCTTCTCTTTTAACCAATGTGTACATTGGGAATATAACGCTATCGCAATCTTGATTATTTAGATGTAAAAGAATGTTTTTGAATGTGTAACTAAAATCCCTAAAACCATTCTCATCCTTTTTTCGGTAGTCTCGGGAAACTATTCCAATTTTCTTAATATGGGTGATGTTTGGAGTTTTAATTGAGTTCACGGTTTTTAAATCAGGACGTTTATTTTTCATTGCGACACCTTATCACCAATAAGCCAATTGGATAAAGTATCTCATTACTTAAAAGCTCTAGATATTAAGTAGTTTTCTCCAAACAATCAGAGTCAAAATCGCTTATGTTCTTTTTGATGTTTACTCTGGTCATAATATTTACTATTGATCCAAGCTATCATCTGCGCGCAAAATCACGAATTAGTGCCAGTAGCTGTGCCTTCTTTATGGGCTTAGTTGCATGGCCAGTGCAACCAGCATCCAAGCTTTTCTGTTCATGTTCTCTAAGGGCATGGGCAGTCAGTGCAACTATGGGTGTTGGTTTGTAATCTGGATTATTAGCTTCCAGTTGCCTGATTGTTTTCACTGCTGTATATCCATCCATTACCGGCATCTCCATGTCCATTAATATGAGATTATAGTTAGCAGCTTGGTATTTCTCCACAGCTTCTGCCCCATTCTTGACCATATCGATTGTGTAAGGGTGTTTTTTCAAGTAGGTCAGGATTAGCATGCGAATATCCTCCGTGTCTTCTGCCACCAGGATGTTTAATGGCTTTTCATTCTCTTCTGATGTCTCAGATACAGTTTTAATATCATCCTGCATTGCCTGGTCTTGCGATATGATGAACTCGGCTGTAAAAAAGAATGTGCTGCCTTTTCCTGGCTCACTATCAACCCATAGCTGCCCCCCCATTTTCTCAACTATCTTTTTTGAAATGGTAGTACCCAATCCTGTCCCTCCATACAGACGGGTGGTTGATGCATCAGCTTGAGAAAAGGCATCAAATATCTTTTGTTGTACCTCCAGTGGGATGCCAATCCCCGTATCTGTGACTGAGAATTGAAGGCAGCATGTGTGAAGCTTATGAGTAGAGTCCGCAACATGATGGCATCTGTTTGCCTGATCCGCCGTGACCCTTACAGCGATAGATCCTTGTTCTGTAAACTTGATGGCGTTATCTATTAGGTTGATCAATATCTGCTGTAGATAGGTTTTATCACCCAGTAGTATTGGAGGAATATTGTTCTCTACGTTGAATGATATCTCAAGGCCTTTATTTCTGGCCTTATAAGAGCAGATTCTCATAATAGTATTGATGACTTGTGAAATATCAAATTGCGCTGTTGAGAGCTCAACCTTACCTGCCTCGATTTTTGAAAGATCGAGTATGTTGTTCACGATTTCAAGCAGATTGTTTCCAGCATGCTCCAGTGTTGTCACCAAATGCGCCTGCTCTTTGGTGAGCTCGGTTTCACTCAGTACATCTGCCATCCCAATGATGGCCTGCATCGGTGTACGAATTTCATGGCTCATATTCGCCAAAAATTCACTCTTAGCCTTGTTTGCTTCGTCTGCTGCATGGATGGCTGCTTTCAGGTCCTGCTCAATCAGTTCGCGTTGTGTAATCTCCTGCCGAAGTCCTTCATTGGCTTGTTGCAGCTCAAACTCCATTTCCTTCTGTTTAGAGATATCGCGGGCGATGGTTGAGTAGTATTCCAGTTGTCCCTGATTATCCTTATGTGCCAATATCACTTGAGATGTGACAATCTCCCTGCCATCCCTTGTTAGCAGGGCTGTATCTCCTGTCCAAGCTCCATGTTTGCTGGCACTAGTCAATCCTTTCTCATTGATGAGTTGAAATATGTTATCTGAATGAAGATCACGGATATGGAGTTTGCTGACATCCTCATCCTCACTGATACCTATTAGCTGGCGCCCACCCTCGTTGATATAAAGGATGTTGCCTTTGAGGTCAGCGGAGCTTACAAAGTCTGTGGCTTCATCAAGAATGCTCAACAGTTGTTTTCGTGAGTGCTCGATCTGTCGAGTAACGGTAACATCACGTACCAATGCACCCTGGTCACCGAGACTGGCATGCTGGTCAACCATAAACACTCGCTGTTTTCCATCCTTATCCTGCAACACCATTTCGTTCAATGGCTGATTAGCCCTCAATAGAAAATGCTCAATCCCTCCACAGTGGAGAGAAAATTCTTCCATTAGACTATTGAAAGCAACCGGGCCATCTTTCCCGTCGAAGATGATGCCAATGCCAAGAGCCTCGGTAACCGAGCGTAAGGACTCAAGCTCTCGCTTTCTTTGTTCACCTTCCGCTGCCTGACGAACCAGTTCAATTTTTTCATCTGCGTGGGCCTGAATCCTTGCCTGGTTTTGCAGCACTTCATCAGACAGGTTCT
>Ga0316192_10000011_pt1 | contig 109778 bp, 107 predicted proteins | sample MerIslwburrow_MG_FD_204931 | JGI IMG/M metagenome (GOLD analysis project Ga0316192, IMG submission 204931) | Coastal sediment microbial communities from Maine, United States - Merrow Island worm burrow | ecosystem: Environmental > Aquatic > Marine > Coastal > Sediment | place: USA: Maine...
GCAGTATGGGGAACATTTACATTAACCTGGGAGAATATCAAAAAGCCCTTGAATTTTATAATCAAGCATTGGCTCTCAGTCAAAAATTAGGGATGCAATCTGGTGAAGCGGCTATCCTTGGCAATATTGGAACAACTTTTATCAAATGTTTAATAGATGACAAAAATCAAGAAACAAATGAAATTTCATTAAAATCAGCTCATAATTATTTGATAAAATCAATTAAGATTTATAAAGATATAGGTGCTCCACGTCTTTTTCCAATTGAATCTTCTTTAGCTCGTTGCACCTATGCCTTGGGACAACATGAAGAAGCCAAAACGCTGGCCAAATCCGCTTTGTCCCTCGCCGAAAAACAAAATATCACTGAAGACAGTCATAATGGGCAGCATAAAGAAAACTTGGATCATCTGAACAATATACTGGGTGACAGAGGTCCAACTTAGAAAACTTAGTCAAAAAACTTCTGGAAGAAAACACAACCTATGCCTATTTTTGACGTTAAAAATCTCTATCAACCTCTTCTTCCCAAGATTTTATTAATTTTGGAAATTCCAATACCGAAGGCTCTTTGGGAAAAGAAGGTCGAGCGCTTAGCCAAATTTCTTTGGGCTGCACCCCTTCCAAAAGCAAGGACATGTACTTATTACGGCTACCGTGATGTGGAGCGGTTAAAATGTCAACTGTTGTTAACATATTACTCCTTAACAAATCGGGAGTTCCCTCTTCATCAATATCTCCGGTAAATAACACTGATTTTTTCTTGCCCTCTAACAACAGCACAAGACTTCTTTCGTTGGGCGCTCCCTGACTATCAACACCCGGATGAAGACAACTGATGCTACTGCCCCCCAAATCAATCGATTCACCTCTACCCAATTCCACATGAGATACTTTGTAAAGCAGCAATAGTTTTTTTAATTCTTGCAATTCAGGGCGTTGATTATTTTTATTAGTGACAACGGCACCAACAGAAAAACGAGACAACACATCTTCCACCCCCACACGATGATCCAAATCCAAATGAGTGAGAAAAATATATGGTAGGCTTTTGACTCCCTTTTTTCTTAAGTGCGGCACAATTATTTTGCTTCCCACATTCATACCGCCACCACCACAATCCACAAGAACACCTTCACCCTTATGTGCCTCCACCAAGTAACAACTGCCCTGCCCCACATCCAACTGACAGACACGGGGATTCTCAAAAGGTTGAGGTGTCGGCAACAGCATTGTCAACACATACGTTGACACCGCCAAAGCCAACAGAGCCTTGCGTGATATATTTTCCCAGTACACAAACAATAATAACGCCAGCGACCACAGTACCGCCGACACCACGGGCCTTGAAGGCCCCCATGGGCCTTCCAAAAAAAACAACGCATTTTGCAGTAACAGATCAATCCCCTGCCATATAACCGTCAAAAGAAACGACATCATTTTAGGCAGTAACACAAAAAACAAACAAACTGATAACAACACCGTAAAAATGGGCACCAATATAATATTAATCAGTAACGCTGAAGGGTACACTTCACCAAAACAACACAACAACACTGGAGCAATCCCCAACCACGCTCCCGTATTATAGGCCACCGCTTTCCACACAACAGACTGTTGTTCTGGCCACAGTTGAATAAAACGAGGCCCCAGAAAAACAATGCCTCCCAAGGCAAAAAAAGTCATGTAAAATCCTGCACTATGCACTTGAGCCGGATGAATCAACAAACAGATCAAGGCCACCGCACACAAACCATTCCACTTATCCACTGAACGCCCGCTAAATACCGCAATCACCACAAACATAAAAGAAACAAAGGCACGCAACAAAGAAGGAATCGCACCCGCCATACCCAGATAAAAAAGAACAAAAGGCACACAACTGATCAACTGCCAACGAGGAGCCAAGCGAAGTAAACGAAACAACATCAAAAAAGGCAGGATAATCAACCCCAAGTGCAATCCCGACAACGCCAAATAATGCAAGGTGCCCGTGAGTTGAAAATTCTTTTGTATAGTCCCAAAGTAATCACTACGGTCACCCAAAAAAAGAGCTGTCGTCAAAGCCGCATGATCAGGCGAGAGATGTTTCTCAAATAAGGCTGTCATATAACGTCGACAACTCACAAAAAAAGAAGGTGAAATTTTGCCAAGAAACTTCGGTGCCCCTTCCATTTTCAAAAAACCTGATAAGGGACTAAACAATCGGGGAGGCTCAAGCTGCCCTGTAACAGCAATTCTGTCACCTTCCTCATATTTTTGGCCGTTGGGAATCATCGAGATATAATTTCCTGGATAACCTGCCAATTTCAGTTGCACAAAACTAAAACGTTGTCGATGGGACATCTTGACAATGTTCGCCTGTGTTTCGCTCAGGGGCTTAGAAACGGCGAGTTGCTGTGATTGATGAAAAAAATGGGCAAAACACAGCCCCATCACCAAAACCATGGTCCAAACAAGCTGCTGAGGGTGTATGGAGAGTGACATAATATGCGTATAATAACACGCGCCTCAAACAAAGATATGGAGTTCCTTTATGTACCGCTCACTCAGCGACTTTATTGCCACTTTAGAAGAAATGGGCCAACTGAAACGCATCACAGCGGAAGTCAGTTCTGACCTAGAAATCACCGAAATTGCCGACCGGGTTGTTAAAAATAAAGGACCAGCTCTTCTTTTTGAAAATGTGAAAGATAAAAGATTTCCTGTGTTAATCAATCATTTTGGTTCTGAGGAGCGTATGTTGGCAGCTTTGGGGCACAGCAGCTACAAAGAAATTCAAGAAAAAATGATAGGCTTTCTCAAACCTGAACAGCCCAAAACCTTACTTGATAAAGTGAAAATGGCCCCAAAACTTATTGAGATTTCTAAATTTTTTCCTAAAGAAGTGAAATCCGCGCCCTGTAAAGAAGTGGTAATGCATGATCCCGACCTCAGTAAATTACCCATACTCAGATGTTGGCCTGATGACCCCGCACCTTTTATCACCTTGCCCATGGTATTTTCCAAAAACCCGTCCAATGGCATACGCAACTGCGGCATGTACCGCATGCAAGTGTATAACAAAGATGAAACAGGCATGCACTGGCAACTACATAAAGACGGCGCCCATCATTTTCTCAAAAGTCGTTATGAAGGAACTGACACCATGGAGGTGGCTGTCGCCCTAGGTGGTGATCCCGTGATAACCTATGCCGCTACCGCCCCCATGCCCCCCGACATGGATGAAATGATGTTAGCAGGTTTCCTCCGTGGTAAACCCGTTGACATGATCAAATGCGAAACTGTTGACATTGAAGTACCTGCTGATGCCGAATTTGTTTTGGAAGGTACCGTCGACCTCACCACCCTCCGCAGAGAAGGGCCCTTTGGAGATCATACGGGCTACTATTCTTTAGCAGACAACTACCCCGTTTTCAAAATCACATGCATCACCCATCGAAAAAATGCCATTTACCCCACGACCATCGTAGGCATTCCCCCTATGGAAGATGAATTTTTAGCCAAGGCCAGTGAGCGTATCTTTCTACCCTTACTACAAATGACTTTACCTGAAATTGTGGATTACGATCTTCCTGTTCACGGTTGTTTTCACAACTGTGCTATCGTCAGTATCAAAAAACGTTATCCTGGCCACGCACGCAAAATCGCCCATGCCCTGTGGGGCTTAGGACAAATGATGTTCTGCAAATGCATTATCGTTGTGGATGAAGATGTAGATGTGCACAATTATGAAGAAGTGTTCTGGCGTGTCAGCAACAACATTGATCCCCAACGAGACATTCACTTTGTTGAAGGGCCTGTAGATAGCTTGGATCACGCCGCGCCCTTAAATGATTACGGTAGTAAAATGGGCATCGATGCCACACGCAAATGGAAAAGTGAAGGTTTTGATAGAGAATGGCCAGGTGACATTGTGATGAGTGCCGATGTCAAACAACGTGTCACGGAACGCTGGGAAGAATATGGCTTCGACAAACACTGAAGCCTCAAAGTTAGGTTCTGCTCATATCCAAAGCATGTTTGCTGGCATCGCGGGGAAGTATGATTTTCTCAACCACTTCCTCTCGGCTAATCGAGACAAGGCTTGGAGACGGCACGCAGTAGAACTTTCTCAGGTTTCTCGCGGAGACAAGGTGCTGGACATTTGTTCAGGCACCGGAGATCTTGCTTTTGAATACCACAAAAAAGAATGTGATGTGGTGGGTACAGATTTTTGTCTTCCCATGTTACAACTGGCCCAAAAAAAACGGCCTGACAATGGTCCCCAGTTTTCTGTAGGAGATTCCCTTCACCTTCCTGTTGCTGACAATTATTTTGATGTGGTCAGCGTAGCCTTTGGCATTCGTAATGTCGTGGATTTGGAAGCCGGCCTCAGAGAAATGAACCGTGTGATTCGCCCTGGTGGCAAAGCCATTATTTTGGAACTCACTTCCCCCCCCGGCCCCATCTTCTCACGTATTTATAATTTTTATTTCAAGTGGTTGCTACCTCTCACCGCCAATCTTTTTTCAAAACGTTCAGCTTACAGCTACCTCAACAAAAGTGTGGCCGTATTTCCCAACGCAGCGCAACTCAACACAAAAATGGAAGAGGCCGGTTTTGTGGATTGCCATTTTGAGTACATGACTTTAGGCATTGTTGGTTTACATATAGGTATCAAAAAATGAACATAGGTGTAGCCTTCAGCGGAGCCAGTGGTCTCCATTATGGTTATCGTTTGGTTGACGTGTTGTTGGAACACGGTCACAATGTTCACGTTTTTGCCACAGAAGGAGCCGCTCTTGTGGCTAGTAAAGAAATGGGTGTGAGTCTCAACCCTCAACATCCTGAACGCAGTTTTGCCCAACACAACAATGCTCACAATCTTCGAGGCATTCCTCTGTCAGATGTGGGTGGAAAAAATGCCAGCGGCTCTTCCGCTGTTGATGCCATGGTGGTGATCCCTTGCAGCATGAGCACTTTAGCGCGTTTGGCTACAGGTATGGGTGGACGCTCTTTAGAACGCTGCGCAGCCGTGATGCTTAAAGAAAATCGCCCTTTAATTGTTGTACCGCGGGAAACCCCGATGAGTTTGATTGATCTAAGAAACCAAGTCACCCTTAAAGAAGCCGGCGCACATCTACTACCCGCTTCCCCTGGCTTTTACACCCAGCCCCAAAGCATTGAAGACATCGTTGATTTTATCGTTCAAAAAGTCACCGATCTTTTACGATTAGATATCACTCTCACCCCACGCTGGCAAGGATGAGTTCTCTCGTAAACTTTTTAAAACTCATCAAATTTTCTCACACCCTTTTTGCCCTGCCTTTTGCTTTAGCTAGTTTTGTGTTGGCCTTAGGATTTGAAGGCGCGAGAATCAAAAGCAATTTTGATATCGTCATGCTACTGTGGGTGGTGGCTGCTATGGTGGGTATGCGTTCCGCCGCAATGAGCTTTAACCGTTTGATGGATGCCGATATCGATGCCAAAAATCCTCGCACCCAAAATAGAGAAATCCCCAGCGGCGTGATCGCAAAATCCACCGTGGTGTTTTACCTCATTATTTTTTCAGCCTTGTTTTTTATCGCTGCCTGGCAAATCAATCCTTTAGCCTTAAAACTATCCCCTATCCCTTATGCTATTTGCTTGTTCTACACCTATTGCAAACGCTTCACTTCTCTTTGCCATCTTGTTTTGGGCGTGGCCTTGGGCCTCTCACCCTTAGGCGCCTGGGTCGCCGTACGTGAAGAAATTCATGAGATCCCCCTACTGATGGGCATCGCTGTCATGCTCTGGACAGCCGGCTTTGACATCCTTTACGCCTGCATGGATGCCGAATTCGACATGAAACAAGGACTACACAGCATCCCCAGCAAACTAGGTATCAAAAATGCCTTAACCCTCGCCAAAGCCCTTCATTTTTTGATGATCGCCGTATGGGCCCTCATGATTCAACGCCACCATTATTCGTGGCCCCTCTGGGCCGCATGGGGAATTATTCTCATACTCGTAGTCTTACAGCATGCCCTTGTCAAAATAGACAACCTCAAACGCATGAACCTCGTATTTTTTAAACTCAATGTGGCTATTTCACTTATCATCTTGGTGGGGTCTTTGTTGGAAGTTAGTGTGTAGAATTAGTAATTATTCAGGAATCCTTACGGGGAACACTAAGACTCACTCTAGTGCGAAATATTAACCGCCATCAAAATAATTCCTAATAAAAAATAAGATTTAAAAACTGACATTTACAATTTAGCTGGTAAGTTTAAAGTAAACCTCATCGAAAAAGGAGTTTAACAAATGAAATTCTTAGAATATAGCGATACATTAGATACGGGTGTTGGTGCAATGAATGAAGAACACAAACACTTGATTGGAATTATGAACAAGTTGCATGATCAGTTTGAAGCAAAAAAAGACTTCAATACGCTAATCGCCACATTTAATGATCTGGCCAACTATACAGTAAAACATTTTGATGATGAAGAAAAATACATGGCATCAATCAATTACCCCAAACTTGAAACACATCGTGGAGTCCACAAAAACTTATTAAATCAGGTGATGGGGTTTAAAAAAAGTTTTATCGCGAAGCAAGAAATATCTCCTGACATTTTCCCTTTCCTTAAAACGTGGTTAGTGTCACATATTAAAGGTATTGATGTTCAGTACGGGAAGCATAATCAACCAACTCCCTAAGAGTGGATGATTTCCCTTGTGTTTCCAAGGCTTCAGGAATTGACACTATGTGACTTTATTTCTTTATTAAATAAAAAAATAAAGTTACAATTAAAATGACAAAACAACTTTAACATTCAACATCACAACACATCTACATAAAATCAAAAACTCATTGTACTACATGCAAAAAAACACCAACTATCAAACCGCCGACCCCATCAACGACCCTATTCGAAGTCTAACGAATACCGTTTCTTTGCGTCATTCATTGATCAAGTTTAGAATAAAATTTAACAATTTCTGTCCAACAACGTTCAATTTCCTTACTCACGCTCACATCTCTTTTAATTTTACATGATTCTTTTTGAAATTTTATGTTTGTTAAAATATATTCATCACCAAAACCCTCCCAAATACCATCTGAACTCAGTTTATTGAATTCTAGAATAGGATAAACTTCATTCCACAATGAAAATTCTGCCTGTTCTAATGTGAAATCGCTTTCATAAATGGTTTTTGCAATATATTCAAACGTATACTCTTGAATCTCTGTAGCTAGAAAGAGCTCTGAAAATGCAACCCAAAGATTTAATTTATTATGTTTAATCATTGCCATTTTATGCTCCTACCAAATCTTCTTCATCTTGAATTCGGCGGTCTGATGACAATCCAAAAGAAACTGAAAATCACTCTTAACTATTGGTCCACAGGTTATAGCATCTTTCATAAAAATCTTTCTACATATTATTTAATTGTTATCAACGCAAAAATATTATAAGCAAATAACCAATAAAAATATTGATTTTCATTAAAAAATGGACATCTCACATATTCAATGTTAAACTTTATATATGAAAAATGTGTTGATTCTTTTTGTTCCTGTTGTGCTTATCGGCGGTGCTGCAGCTATTTTTCTTGTTCCAGACATATTAGAAAAGGCCGCTGAATACGAAATCAAACAAAAACAACAAAAACGAATAGAAGAAGCCGAACGTGAGAATAAAAATCTTAAGATTCAAGAAGAAAAAAAACAAAGAAACAAGGAAAATGATCTTCTTAAAAAATTAGAAACTGATAAATCTGATACTGTTGACACAATAACCTCTGAAAACATTGAAAATACTGAAGAAATAGTTCTCGATTCTCCTCAAGAATCATTACCTTCAACACATATGGCTACCGAACTCAATCTAGCAGGTAAAGTTTTGAGCGAAAGTGATTTATCACAATTGCTAAACCAACAACAATTACAACAACTTAATCTGAGCAATAGTACAATCAACAACAACTCCATAAAAAATATTGGCCAACTAATCAACTTAAAAAAGTTAGATGTGGGGCACACACGTATCAGTGATCAAAGTTTGGCCACACTCTCTCGCCTACCTCAGTTGCAACATCTCAACCTTTCTTCCAACAACATCAGCAATGAAGGTTTGAAACAATTAGCGCAGTTTGGCTCTCTGCAAGAACTTGATTTGACTTTCACCAATATCAGCGATGAAGGTTTGAAACATTTAGAAAGCCTTCCCCAACTCTCCCAATTAAATCTAAGTGCAACAACCATCAGCGAAGAAGGCTTGAAATACCTCAAAAACATCCCTTCTCTCAAAAAATTAAACCTATCCAACACCTCAATAAGTAACGACTCATTAAAACAATTAGAGAAGTTAGAGAGTTTGAATCTCAGTGCTACCCCCATCAACAACGACGCCATCAAAAACATCGAAAAACTAAGCCCTACCCTTAAAAAACTTAACCTTTTGGGAACCGTTGTGGATGATAATGCTGTGGCTCAACTTGAAAAATTCAAAAAACTTGAGTCATTGAATGTTTCGGGCACCAAAATCACAGACCGGTGTGTGGCACTCATCAAAACCATGACGTCCTTGGTTTCTTTAGATCTGTCTGACACAGAAATTTCAGCTGATGGTGTGACCACTTTAAAAACATCCATGCCTCATTGTGACATCAAACACAACAAAGCTAAAATGCCCACTACACCCACATCATTGGATCATCTAAAAAACAAGCGCTAACCCTAGAGCTAGCTTCTTCCATCTCTTTTATTTCCTCCGCAGTCAACTCAAGATCTGAGGCTTGCGCATTAATTGAAACCTGGTCAACATAACGCCCTCCTGCAATCGCCGCACATCCTGCATGCGACACCAACCACGCTAAAGCTATTTCTGATAGCGTTACCCCCCTTGCCACTGCTAAAGGGCGCAATTTTTCCAATGCTTCTTGCACCAATGAATAATACGGTGGCAAAAATAATTTGTTTTTTAAACGATTATCTCCTTCAGATAAATCTAAATTCTTTCCAAATTTACCTGTCAGCAAACCCTGAGCCAAAGGGGAATAGGCTAATACGGTTATATCCTTTTCTGCACAAAAAGGAATCAAGTTCTTTTCGGCATGCCGCCAAAAAAGTGAGTAGGCTGACTGCAAGCTATCCACATTTCCGCAGATCAAAGCCTCCTTGAGTTGAGACAGCGTAAAATTTGACACTCCTATCGCTCTAATTTTTCCCTGCTCTTTTAATTCCAATAGTGCTGACATCGTTTCCTCAATCGGCAACACCTTTCCCCCTAGCATCCCTGAGGGAAAATGAATTTGATACAGATCAATATAATCTGTCCTCAAATTCTTCAGCGAACGATGACAGGAATTAAACACTTGATCTCGCGCACATTGAAGGGGGTGCATCTTACTGGCAATCACTATTTTTTCTCTCACCTGTGCCAGAGCTTGCCCCAGTATTTTTTCAGAATGACCTTCTCCATAAATGAAAGCCGTATCAAAGCTTGTGATGCCCGCATCATAGGCCCCTCGCAAGGCCATTAAAGATTCACTGTCTTCAATCCCCAGCCACTGAGATCTACCGCGAAACCCTGATTTACCCATCTGCCAGGTGCCCATCATAATGGCTGAAATATCAATCCCAGAATTCCCCAGCTTGACATATTTCATATTGTGTTTCCCTCTCAATTACCAGATAATTGCCACTGTACACTCTCTATTACAACAGAAATGTACAATAGATCCAAACCACTTTAAGGGTAAAAAATGAAATCTAGAATAGGCTCTGTCCCGTACCTCAACTCCCTCCCCCTATTTCAAGGAGTGCTGATTTCCGGTGGTAACTTAACTGTTCTCTTCGATTACCCCAGCAATCTTGCCAAAGGTTTAAGAAATCGCAGCTTTCATGCCGCCTTATGCCCCACCCTACTTGCCCTCAAAAGTGACCACTACCAAATTCTTCCCAGCTACGGCATTATCAGCCGAGGACCTGTTAAAAGTGTGCATCTTTATTCTCGTAAAGATCCTAAAGACTGGCAAAATGTTTTCATGGATATCCACTCGATGAGCTCAGTAGCCTTAACCGAAGTACTGTGTCAAAAACATTTTAAAAACAAAGCTGAAATAACTAATACCAACAAAGCTGAAGACGCTGATGCCTATCTACTTATTGGAGACATCGACATGGCCCACAAGCCCGCTAAAGGCTACCATAGCTGGGACCTTGGAGAAGAATGGGACAAACTCACCGGCCTCCCCTTTCTTTATGCTGCTTGGTTAGCACGGCACGATATTGACAGTGCTTCAAAACAACTTCTCAACGAAGCTTATGTGGACCCCACAAGCGAAATCTTACAAGAAGTCCTCCCTGATTTTGTCAAAAACATCCCTGGCCTCAACATCAACGAAGCCACCCACTACCTAACAAACCATATTCATTACAACATCACAGATGACGTTTGGGAAGGTTTTAATACTTTTGTGAATTACCTTGACGAATGCCGCTTCCTCAATAATAAAAAATACCGTATCGCTGCAAGTGAATAAACGTTTGAATGCTTTGGCCCAAGAAGTGGGTTTTGCTGAAGCCTCTTGGACTGATGAAAATTCGGCCAAAGCCCTTAAAGGCTACCAGTTGTGGATTGCTGAAAACCGCCATGGCCCCCTTGATTATCTGGCACGCAACAAACATCTTAGAGAAAATCCCAAACAACTCCTAGAAACGGGAGGCAAAGGTTTTGTAGTGGTTCTTCTACCACTGTTATGGCAAGAAGGCTCTAGTACCACAATGGCCAAGGGCAAAGGTTGGATCGCCCGTTACGCACAAGGCCGTGATTATCACAAAGTTATGAGAAAAAAACTGACTCGTCTTTTGGATTTGTTAAGAAAAGAAATCTCGCCCACACTCAATGGCAGAGCTTTAGTGGACAGTGCTCCCGTCTTGGAACGTGATCTAGCCGTTCAAGCAGGATTGGGATGGATAGGTAAAAATGGTTTATTAATTTCAAAAAAATGGGGCAGTCATCTGCTCATTGGTTCTTTACTGATTGACCAAAGTCTCACTATAGATCCACCCATTTCTCCTTCAAAAAACTACTGCGGCACTTGTCGCGCTTGCCTAAAACATTGTCCCACACAGTGCCTAGACGAACACAAGGGCCTAAATGCGTCACGCTGCATCAGCACATGGAGCATTGAAGATGATGCCCTTCCCCCTGCTTCTCAAATCAATGAATGGGGACCTCATCTTTTTGGCTGTGACATCTGTCAAGATGTCTGCCCTTGGAACCGTTTTGCTTTAAACGACCTCACCGATCATCCCTTAGAATTTGAAGAATGGAAACATCAAGTGGATGTGATGGAATTTATTACTCTATTATTAAACAAACCTGATATCATACTTTCAGGCTCTGCCATGAAACGTGCAGGACGACGCAACTTACTTCGCAATGCACTGGTTATCTGCCTAGAACAAAAGCTCCCTCTTCCCTATAATTTAATTCAGCAATGTCGCGCTCAAGGAAACGATTTTTCTGCTGTTTGCGATTGGTACGAAGAGATTAATGCACAGATGAAAGCTGCTCCATGAAACTATCCGTCGTTATCCCAACCTTCAATGAAGTCGACAATGTCGAACGTTTGTCTAAAGAACTCATTCAACTCGACATAGATATGGACATCTTGTTTGTGGACGACTCCAGCCCAGATGGCACCTCAGAAAAAGTTCTTGAAGTAGCCAAAGAACACCCTCAAGTTCACCTGCTCAAACGTTTGGGCAAAGGAGGACGAGGCGCTGCATGCATGGCGGGGTTTCAATGGTTTTTTGAACGAGGCGTTAAAGATGACAACATTCTTGTGGAAATGGATGCGGATCTCAGCCATGATCCTGCAGACCTCCCAAAATTAATAGATGCCATGGAAAATGCAGATATGGTCGTCGGTTCACGCTACCTGCCTGGTGGACGTATTGAGAATTGGCCCGCTCACCGCACCTTGCTTTCTAAATTTGCCAATCAATTTGCCAAATGTATTTTGAACATTCCTCTCAGCGATTACACCACAGGTTACCGTCTTTACCGTGCCCGTGTTCTAGAAGATATTTCGTACCACCAGATTCATGCCACAGGATATATTGTGCTCACTGAAATGGCTTACCAAATTCACCTCAAAGGCTACCGTCTGGGTGAAGCTCCTATCACTTTTGTGAATCGTGTGAGAGGAGAAAGTAATCTTTCATTGGGTGAAATTACGTCGGCTTTCACAGGAGTGCTGAGATTGAAATGGGATCATTTATTGGGAAGAATTTGATTTTCTAGATTGTTTTTCGCTTAGAATCTTCTTCATTGTTCTCATCAAGAACAATATTCATCTCTTTTGATAAAATCCTAATACGATGTTTGATTTCATCTTCTATAATAGAGGATGTGGAATCGTATTCATGGTCTTTTTTAAAAAGCATTACTCACTCTTAATCTGTTTAATAGCAACGTGATCAAGGCAATTGAGCAAAAGAAAGTATTCATAATTATTTTCCATATTCAATATAGCGCAAAGCTCATGCCAACTTAAAAATCTTAAAAACACAGTTTTTTTTACTATATTTCTAGGATTTGTGAGTAAACGCCTACCCACCTTCTCAAATCAACGGGTAACATTTGCTCAATTTAGTAATTGCTGACTCAATTTGTCAACACCAACATAAAGACAAGCTCTAACGCTACCGCTTGTTTCAAGCGACATAAAAGATCAAAATATCCTTTGATTAAGAAAGGCGTACTCTTCTTGTGACAACTGTCATTTACCGACCTGAAAGATATCTCATCGCAGAAAATCTGCAAAAGATTGCCTCCTACGTTCAAGGGAAAACATTGGATATGGGGGCTGGCTCTATTAATAGATATTCATTTCTTTTTAAAGAAAAAGTGTCTACTCATGTTCGTATAGATAGGTCTTATTTTGAGGGCATTGATATTGTAGGTGATGGCAGCTATTTGCCTTTCAAAAATGCATCTTTTGACTAACAGCGGTTTTTCTAACATAAAAGTTAGACCCATAGGATCTTTCTATACCATGATCGCTGAAAGTGTTATCCGTTTTTTTATCGAACGTTATTCCTTTATACCATCACCCAAGCAGGGCAAAATTGTTCAAATACCCACTTGCATTTATTGGGAGACTATCTCAATGGATGGAAGGTAAACAACCACATCCTGTCACGTTAAAATTTCCTATTGGATGGATGGTTGTTGTTCAAAAAACATCCAATTAACAATCCGTCAATTTGTGTGGGTATTTTTCTAAAAAAAATAAAATAAAAAATTACATGGAGAAAAAAACTATAAAATGGATACCATCATTAAAAATTTAGGAGGTAAATAAAATGTATAAATTATATTTTTTAACTGTACTTGGGGTTCTTTTTTTGTGTTTGTCAATAGGATTAAACGGGCAAGAAGAACAGACCACCAGTAGTAATATTGAAGTAGATATTGATAAGCTTATCAAACAGCTTAATGATGATGATTTTGAAATCAGGGAAGCTGTTAGTGCAAAAATTATCAAACGTGGAAAAGAAGCTGTTACAGGTATTAGTAAGATCATTGAAACTAGCGATTTAGAAATTCAAAACCAGTTATTGAACATTTTGAAAAAAATTATTACAGGTAAAGACAAAGACGCTTCGAATTCAGCGCGCACACTCGTCCAAGATTTGTCTAACAGGAAGAACCATAAAGAAAATACCAAATTAGCGAAACTTGTTCAAGAAACAGTCTTTACAAAGTTGCATTATGAAATTTACGGCATCAATATCCACAAAGAAAAATCTAAAGAAAATAAAGTTGCCGCAGACACACCAGAAGGGGCTGCAAAAGCTGCTCTTCGCATCATGATGTCTAATAGTAACGATGTCGAAAAACATGGTGTTAATATTTATCTGCGATTAAAACATCCCCATTCTCAAATTAAAGGTATCGGTAGTAAGTGTGAATTAACTTCATTCACTGATGACAAAGGTGTAGATCTTATCAAAAAGGGCATCAAATACCACAAAGAAAATGTACTAAAAAGCTTGCCTAGTGCAATAAAAATAAATGGTATGAATACTGAAAGTCGTATCACATATAACGGCATTGGTTCCGGTACACCAAAAAACAATCAGTTTATATTATTTGGCAATATGGGAAAAACTGAAAAAAGTACAAAAAAATATGTTGATATATTGATTAATGTGATGGCACTTCCTGAAGGTGAAGTTAAAGAATTAACAATCGCTGGATTGGTGGAATTGTTGCTGCCTGATGACAACATTTACTCTATGAGTGTAAAAGGTCAAGATTTATTTATTGGATTTGATATAGATGGGCAACAAGTGAAACTGGTTGATACAAATAGTCTGTCAATCAAAAGCACCATCAATGGCAAAGAAATAAAATCTCCAAAGCGATACAAAATTGAATCCGGTGAAAAGGTAGAAATAGTCAACATTTCTGGTGAAGATATCGATGCCAACGCTAATAATAAAGATGTTATCAGCATCGATAGTGAAATTGAAGGAGACAAGGAATACAAGATCACTTATAAAAAAATCAAACACTTAAAAGTGCCATTAAGTTTTAAAATAAAAGATCCATTTTCAATTTTGAACAAGTCACATGAAGTTAGGGTTATCGAGTAAGTTACTGTAGTTGTTATTTGACCTCAGAGAGTTTTGAGTACTCAACTACTTTCTTCAGATCAATATCAGATTCTTTGGCCAATTCAAGCACAGCGGCTTGCAGGTACTTGTCTGAATACCAATCTGCTAAAAAATATCGACCCCTTTCTTCACCGGCACGTACACGAACTTTAAGGCGTAATTCTCTGAGAACTTTTTCTTGCGACAAAGTAGTTTTCAATCCAAGAAACCATGCATCAAAATTGGGGTAATGTTTGATATCTGATTCTTCTACAGCTAGTTTTACCATCAAAGGCACATCTGTCGCTAAATTATCATTGATGTATTTTGTAAAAACCTTCTCCTTATTAAGGCGTGACAATTCTTTAACAACATCACTGGTCTCTTCTTCTCGAGTGATGACCACATCAGGACTCACTCCTCCCAAATTTCCTGGCCTGCGATGAACACACTCTCCTTTGGGCAAGTAATAATAAGCAATCGTCATGCGCAGCATTGCATCACCCCCCATACTATCCAATGGATAAAGATTTTGCACAGACCCTTTACCGAAGGTGCGTTCGCCCACCAAAGTGGCACGATCATGATCACGCATACATCCTGACACAATTTCTGAGGCCGAAGCGGAACCTTTGTTGACGATAATCGTCAACGGCAAATCAGAAAATACATCCTCTGATTTACTAAAATATTCTTCTTTAGGAGAATTGCGACCTTCACTATAAACAATCAATTTATTTTTAGGCAAGAACGCATCACAAATATTAACAGCTGTAGAAAGGTATCCCCCGCCATTGTCCCTAAGATCAAGGATAACCCCCTTCATCTCTTGGCCTCGAGTAGCCATTTTTCTCTTCATGTTTTCAATTTCTCTCAACAAATCCTCATCACTTGTCGCAATAAATGAAGTTAATTTCGCATAAACAATACCTCCTGGCATTTCTTCTACAAAAAGCGTTGGCGTGTCGATACGTTGTCGGTTAATCACATAATCCACGGCCTTATCCCAACCCTTGCGAAAGACTTTAATGATGACTTCTGTGTTTTCTTTGCCACGCATCATTTCGACATTTTCATTGAGCGTAAAATCAACGGTACTCATCTCTCCTACCTTGATGATCTGGTCACCACTGCGAATACCCGCTTTATAAGCAGGAGCTCCAAAAAACACACTTTCAATCAACACCGTTCCTGAGGCAGTTTTAGACACAATAGCACCTAATCCCACATAATTGCCGCTGAAGCGCTCATTGCTACGACGAGTTTCTTCCACACCCATATAAGAACAATGTCTGTCCAATGCAGTGGCGATACCTGATGCAGCGGCCTCGATTAATTTTTTTGGATCAATACGATTATCATCCACATAATTTTGTTGGATATCCAAAAGGATTTCCCATAACAACATTTCCCCATCTTCAATAGAGTTATAATATTTGGAAAAGGTATCACGATATTTTTTCTCACGAAGAATCAAACGATACGCTTGCACCGCAAGACTTTTGGTTTTTTCGTTGTGTTGTACATGTTCGTAATTATCCACAAATCCCTGCAACACTTTTTTAGATTCTGTGTAAAGAATTTTGTATTCTTTAGCTTCTTTTTCTGTAAGCCCCCCATGTTTCCGAATTGCCAAATCCATCTTCAAGTAAGTAGACGCTTTTTGTCCTTGATCGCTTGGGTGATGTTTAAGTTGCTGTAAAACACTACGAACTTCGTCTACCATCCCCAGTTCAGCCAATTTCAATGCATCTTTATTTTCATTAAGATCGTGAGTGGACAACAAAAAAGTTCTGGCTGCTTCACTCGCCTTATGTTGGTAAAGCAAACTGGCAATAAAATCTTTTTTGGCATTGTCTTTTTGAGCTTCCATAAGAAGCTCTAAAGTCAATAAAGTTTTAAGTTTTCCGTATCTAGCAAAAACCTGCCAATAATCTTTATTAACATCAGACAGTTCTTGATTGCAAGCCTCCAAAGCCTTATCTTCAAAACCACGACGCAATAAAATAGAAACTGCAAAGCTTTTGACAGAAGAAGATTTATGTGAAAGTGAGGCAGTCAGAACCTCCAAACTAAGTTTGTCATTTTCCACCCAAAAGGATAACCGTTCCCAAGGCAACGCGTCAAAACTCTGCCCTTTTACCGCTTCAACCAAACGTGGCCAGTGAACTTCATCATTTTGCCGTGCTAACGCCTCTGAATTAACCCAACAACCTGTGAACAAAAACATAAAAACAAGCACGTGACGCATAACCAAAAACCCTTTCAAACAAAAAAAACGCTGAACTTGCCCATTATACGGATTATTCACCTATTTGTGGACAACAATTTACAGCAAAACATCATAACTAACTAAGGTCGTATGGGCATTTCTACGATACAATAACCAGCCATTACCCCTAAACCCCAAACTATTCCATTTTAAAAAAGGATTCAATAATGGATTTCATGACAGGACGCAGCCACACATGCGGTGAATTAAGAGCAGAAGACGAAGGAAAGACAATTCGTCTTTCAGGCTGGGTCAACGTACTACGAGACAAAGGCGGCGTTATTTTCCTAGACATGAGAGACCGTTACGGCATCACTCAACTTGTCATGGAACAGGGCGTCACAGAAGAATTCGTGATTGAAGAAGCCCGCACACTCAAATCCGAAAGTTCTTTTACCATTGATGGGCAAGTACGTAAACGCCGTGACCCCAATGATGAGATTCCCACAGGCCAAGTGGAAGTCACCGTAAACAACATACAGATCCACAACATCTCACCCACTTTACCCTTTGAAATTGCTAGTGGCCGTGAAGTCAATTCTGAAATTCGCATGAAATGGCGATTTCTTGATCTACGCCGCCCCAACATCAAACATAAGTTACTCTTTAGGCACGCCATCACCAACGCCATAAGAGAACATTTCAACCAAGAAAATTTTATCGATGTAGAAACCCCCATTTTGTTCAAAAGTACTCCCGAAGGTGCAAGAGATTATGTGGTGCCCAGTCGCATTAATTCAGGACATTTTTATGCCCTGCCCCAAAGCCCTCAAACCCTCAAACAAAGCTTGATGTCTGCCGGAATTGATAAGTATTTCCAAATAGTTCGCTGCTTCCGTGATGAGGATTTACGAGGAGATCGACAACCAGAATTTACTCAGTTGGATATGGAAATGTCTTTTATTACCCGTGAGGATGTTTTCAAAACCATTGAAGGCTGTTTCGAAAAAATTTTTAAAGATGTCATGAAACAAGACCTTACCACACCCTTTGAAAGATTAACGTTCCAAGATGTCTTGGAACGTTACGGGCATGACGCCCCCGATCTTCGTTTTGGTTGCGAGCACAGAAACTTCAACGAGGTCTTTGCCGATTCAACATTTAAAGTAATCAGTAACGCTCTGGAAAAAGGTGGCGACCTGCGCATGATGGCCGTTCCCTCTGGAAGTACCCTATCTCGTAAACAACTTGATGCCTTAACAGAAATCGCCAAAAACAACGGGGCCGGTGGATTGTTATGGGCCAAATACAATGACGACGCTTTTACAGGACCTGTGTCCAAATTTTTAGGAGACAAAGAAAAATCAGCATTGATTGAAACTTTTTCCCTCAAGTCAGGCGACCTAATCTTAGGTGTCGCCGACAGCAAAAAAATAGCCGCCTCTGCCCTACACAAAGTACGGCTGGAGGTGGGCCAATTACTTGACCTGATCGACAAGAACTCGTTTCGATTTGCATGGATCATCGACTTTCCTTTGTTCGAAGAAACAGATGATGGACAAATCACCTACAACCATCACCCCTTCTGTTTTCCTCACCCAGAAGACAGGCAATACTTTGATTCCGATCCCCTAAAAGTGAGAGCTTGGAGTTACGACCTCATTCTCAACGGTTGGGAATTGGGCTCTGGCTCTATCAGAAATCACGAACTGGATTTGCAAAAAAAAATTCTAACCAAGATTGGCGTAAACGAAGAACAACAAGAGAGCCAATTTGGATTTCTATTCCGCGCCTTAGAATATGGGGCACCCCCCCATGGTGGCATTGCCTTAGGAATTGATCGCGTCGTAACCTTATTGGACAAAGGCAATGATATCCGTGAATATATTGCCTTCCCCAAAACTCATTCAGGCACCGACCTTTTCAGCGAATGCCCTTCTCCTATTACAGAACAGCAACTTCAAGAACTATCTCTTAATATTGTTGCCGAAAAAAAAGAAGTTGAATGATTATAAAAAAACACAATGGCATTATCATTTGACAGTAAAATTAACCTCTAGGATTTTCGCTTGTTTGCCAGTGATGTGTTGACCACTTAACTTGATAATTTCTCCACGTTCTGATGGCAGTATTATAGTGTACGTAAAATCCTTAAATACCTGAGGACTAAACTCTGAAGAGTTCATACGAATGGTATAAACACTTGATTGATTCGATTCGTCAACAATTTGCACAACAGAATTATCCGTTCCTTTCACCACAATTGTTTTCAAATAGATACAATTAAGATCCCATCCATGGTGAGTGGCCATATTACTAGGAATCGTTTGGCTAAACACCAATTTCATGTTTCTTTATTTGGCTGATCACTCACACATTGAATGCGACCTTCCGTTATTTTCTAATCTTGTAGACGGTTAGCCCAATACCGAGGGCTAACCCACACCCGTGATAGTGATGTTGAGATCGTGGAGTTGAAATGAGCAGACGACTCACAACTTACCCGAAAAAAATCCAACAAAGAAGAAAAAATAGCTCTTTAATTTTTTTATTTTTCATATCAACCTCAAGCATTCACCCATTCAGGCCGCTTGCGTCCCAACGAACTCAAGCCCTCTAATGCATCTTTTGAACCAAAAATATCTTTGATTTTTGCAATTTCCATAATAATACCTTCATCTAAGCTTTTTTCAAAACCTCCATCAATTAATTCTTCAGACACAGCTAAAGCAATAGGAGCTTTAAAAGAAATCTTCTTGGCTATTTTAGCTAAAATGGGATCATCAGTTTCCACCTCTCCTTCCAGAAAATTTTCTACTGAATATTTCTCAAAGAACTCTGACAGACTTTGGTAAGAGTTGGGAATATCTTGCGATTGATTACAGTACAATTCTGGATTGTTAGCCATCTCTTTTAACGTCTCATCCAACTCAGCAGGTTTGACAATTTTTTGTATCAATCCCAATTCTTTAGCTTGAACTGCCGATAATACTTGCCCACTGTAAATCATCCATTTGGCCAAAGCCTTGCCTATTTTTTTAGGCAAACGCTGAGTCCCCCCTAAACCTGGATAAATACCTATCCCCGTTTCAGGAAATCCCATGGAGCCTTTGTCGGTGGCCAACACCGCATCTGCACAGAGTAGTAATTCACTTCCTCCTCCTAAAGACAATCCATCTAATTTCACAATCACAAATTTAGAAGAATTATCAATATCTTGGTACAAACGCTGGCCACTTTGGGTAAAAGAAACAATAGAGTCTATATCACCCAGCTTCATGTTTTTTATAAAAAATTTAATATCCGCACCGGCCACAAAAGCTTTGCCTGTCCCTTCAATCACAATAGTTTTGATCTGGGCATCCTTTTCAGCCTCATCAAATTTCTCTCTCAACTGGTTCATCACCTGTACATTCAAGGCATTCATAGCATCAGGACGATCAAAGGTGAATGTGGCGCAATCCCCTTCTTTTTTTAGGCGCACCCATTCAAACACAAAATCTCGACCTTCCTGCTGCATCACACATTTGGGTAATGCGTGCGAATAACGATTTGCAATCGTTTCTATCATCTTTTGAGCTTCTGTGACACCATCCCGATTCATCAATTCAAAAGGGCCTACAGACCAACGCAATCCCACACGAGCACCAATATCAGTATCTTCCATTGAAGAGACGCCCTCATCCACAAGAGTCCCCGCAATAAGATAGGTCACTCCTTTCAACCGACGAGTCACCTCTTCAAATCTGCTACGATCAATTTCGCCCTCAAGTGGCCAATTTTCACCTGTATCAACTTTATTTTTAAGTCTGGCACAAGGCCTATAGAGTTCACCTAATTCATTGCCCAGCGTGGTGGCAGCATGAAAGGAAATGGGCACACCTGTCACGTTCATCAATTCAAAAGGACCCATGCCGATATTAAATGCCTCAATAGCCGCAGCATCAATGGTTGCAATATTGGCCACATCTTCTTCCAACAGTCTCACACTCTCATTTACCCATGGAACAAAAAAACGGTTCACCACAAAACCAGGAGTGTCTTTAGAATGAATAGGTGTTTTACCAATCATTTCATTAAAAACCCAAACCTTTCTACGGCAGTCTTCCGATGTCCACTCCGTAGGAACAACTTCCACCAATCGATTCTTTGCTGGATGAAAAAAATAATGCAAACCCACAACTTGATCTGGTCGTTGTGTGGCGGCAGCCACATCTTTCACGTAATAACTGGAGGTATTTGTCGCCAAAATTGTTTTTTTCTGACAAACTTTGTCCAACTTGCCAAACACCTCTTTTTTAACATCCAGATTTTCGAAAACGGCCTCAATCACCAAATCACAATCTGCAAGATCTTCGTACTTAGTGCTAAGTGAAATACAAGACAATATTTCATTTACCTTATCTTCAGAAAATATATTCCTTTCCACCGCCTGCCCCAATAAATTTTTAATGGTATTCAAACCTCGAGTAACGTTTTCTTCTGTCATATCCAACATCACTACATTTATGCCCTCCGTAGCAATCTTTTGGGCAATCCCAGACCCCATGTTTCCCGCTCCCACAATCGCTGTTTTTAAAATGTTTTTCATAAAAACCCTTTTACTACTTTTCCACTGCTGAAATACAAACAATTTCTTTAAGACTACGATGATAAAGTCGACCATTGGCATAAGAAGGTGAGTTAACCGTCCACGTTTCACCCGCTGGTCCTAAATCATTCACTCCTAAAAGAGCGTCTTTATTTAAAATCTTAGCATATCCGTCAATCACATAACTCGTGCCAAGCATGGTTGTGAAAATAATTTTTCCATTAATCGCAATAGGACTGCCATTAAAACACCAATGCCAACCATCTCTGCGAGATCGTGCATCAGAAGCTACATCTAAACCTCTAGAATTTTTTGTCGATGTTGTACGTTCCTCATTCCAAATCAACAATTCAGGCTTGTTTTTTTCTCTAATCGCCAAAACGGGAACTTCAAGGTACTCTACTTTAGAGTTAGCTACATGAACGCGAGCTATTGAATAATCAGGGCCAACATTTTTCCTATATTTCCCTTTTTTAAAACACATAAAATAATACCACTCACCTACCTGAATGTTAGAGTACCATGCAGGAAACACACCACCTTCAAATTTTTCTTCAATATTAATATCTGGTTCCAATTCATAGGATTTTGTTTCTTGGTTGTAGGATCTCACATCCACTTTGTGAGTGAGGGAAATGTTCTTGACCAATTTACCTGTTTTTGAATCAAGTACCTTTAGAACACTGTTTCCTGAAAACCAATAAGCTCGATTTTCATCCCAGATAGAATTGTAAAGAGCATCACCTTTTTCACCCGCATTATATCGCCACAAAGATTGACCCGCATTGGAGGGATCCAAAGAAATCATACTCAACCCTTTAGGTTTTTCTGGTACTTTATGATAACCTCCTCTCCCAATCACCAAAGCAGATAATCCATCAGCCCTATAACCAAATATCGGTGTGTTGTAATGTGTTAGAGCCTCTTCTGAAATCCACTCCACTTTTCCTGTCAATTTATTCAAACCATAAATATAATTCCATCCTTTAGGGCGTTTGGGGTCTTCACCCAGTACTGGCTCACAGTTGAGGAGATACGACCCTGAAATAATTGGTTCAAATTGCTTGTTGAATGGAAAACGAACCTTTTTTTCATTTATTTTCAACTCAGTAACGGGCTCCCATTGACGTTCCCATTTCATATTTCCTTCAAAATCAAAAGCCTTTATACAGCCACTAGCATTGCTGAACCAAACCATTTTTCCATCTGTCACAGGGGTGGGCGTTGATGAATCACTGAAACCACTCATGTAAACACTATAAGCTTTACCTCCTACCAACTCACGAGTCCACAGTGTTTTTCCTGTATCGGCTTCCATGCAATAAGCCAGCACTGAATTGCCTTTAAGATGATCTTTGGGTAATTTGCCTTTGTTCGTATCCCATTCCACAGGTTTCATTATGGTGAAAAATATTCTATCTCCCCAAACAGCTATGCCACTTTGCCCTCCTTCAGGAAGGGTTTGACGCCACAAAATATTTTCACCAAGAGCAACGCTCCATGTCGTAGCAATCGACTTGCCACTGCCTTGCCAACTTCCACTGTTTCCTCCAGCCATTGGCCAATTGAACTTATCAAGTGAATCCACATCAGAGCAAGAAATTAAAAAAATAAACATAAAATATGTGATATATTTCATTCGTGATATCCTTATTTTAGATATTTATTATAAAGGATGTCACTAACACACTAACCTGAGAAATTGTCTTATTTATTGAATAATAACCTGTCATTTTAGTCAATTTGTTCAAAATATCCTGCATTGATATATTGTTTCATCGATACCTGTTACCCTGTGACGCTCAATGAATCACTGTAGGTGATAATGATTACTAGAAAAAGAGAAAAACATGGCAGATAAAAAAACCTTCGCTGAACTTGGACTATCCGAAAAAACACTGGAAGCCATCAACAAAAAAGGTTTTGAAGAACCTTCCGCTATTCAAGTGATGACAATCCCTGCCATGCTCAAAGACAACACTCATATCATTGCCCAAGCTCAAACAGGTACAGGTAAAACTGCTGCTTTTGGTTTACCATTGATTGAAATAATCAAAGACGGCAATCCCAACATGGTACAAGCTTTGATCCTTGCGCCCACGCGCGAATTAGCCATTCAAGTATCTGAAGAAATCAATTCTCTTAAGGGTGATAAGGACATACGTATTGTCCCCATTTATGGCGGCCAATCTATCGACCAACAATTACGACGTCTCAAAAAAGGGGTGCATATTGTTGTGGGCACGCCAGGTAGGATCATTGACCACCTCAAAAGAAAAACTCTCAAGATTGAAAAAATCCAACACTTAATTCTCGATGAAGCGGATGAGATGCTAAACATGGGATTTATCGAAGATGTTGAAGAAATCATGAAATATACTAATCCAGAAAAGCGCACTTTACTCTTTTCTGCAACGATGCCCGAGAAAATTAAAGATTTAGCTCATAAGTACATGAAAGGCTACGAACTTATTGCCGTTGAAAAAAAGCAACTCACTAATAACTTAACAGAACAGATCTATTACGAAATCAAAGCTTCTGATAAATTTGAAGCCTTATGCCGCATTATAGATATCGAAGATGACTTTTATGGCATGATCTTTTGCCGAACAAAAAATGATGTCGACTCGGTAGTCACCCATTTAAAAGACCGAGGATATGATAGCGATGCCATTCACGGAGATATCATGCAAGTGCATCGCGTAAAAACATTGGAAAGTTTTAAAAAGAAAAATATCAACATCTTAGTAGCCACCGATGTAGCGGCACGTGGCATTGACGTAAACAATCTAACTCATGTGATCAACTACTCACTACCTCAAGATCCCGAATCTTACGTTCATCGTATAGGACGTACGGGAAGAGCTGGAAATAGAGGCACCGCTATCACTTTTATTACCCCTAGCGAATACAAACGTTTAATGTTTATACAACGTATAGCGAAATCAGATATCAAAAAATCTAATGTACCTCACGTCGAAGAGATTATTCAAGCTAAAAAGAAAAAAATACACGATGACATCAATGCCGTACTAGACGACCAAATTGAATCAGAATACTACACATGGGCCAAAGATTTACTAGGCGAAGAAAAGCCAACCAAAATAGTGGCCGCCCTACTCAATCATTGTTTTGAAGAACAACTCAACCCTTCTTCCTATGGAACTATTAAGGTATTTACGGGTAAAGACAAACAACTTGATCTCGTAGGGAAAACAAGATTATTTGTTGCACTTGGAAAAAAACAAGGATACAACGCCAAGAAATTGGTGGAACTCATAAAAGATCGTGTCTCTATAAAATCCAAACAAATTGTTGACGTTGCTGTTATGGATAGATTTTCCTTTATCACCGTTCCCTTTGGCAAAGCCGAAGACGTCATCAACAGCTTCAAAGCAGACGGCCCCAAACCACTCATCACCCACTACAAAAATGAAAAGGGTGATAGAAATGATAAAAAAAAAGGGCGTAATGACAACAATGAAAACAAAGAAAGAAAAAAGAAATTCAAAAAAGAGCAGCGAGAAAAAAAAGAAAAAAAAAGAAAATGAACCTACTGTTCTTAACCACCTATTTTTCTAAAAAACAATGAACCTTCTTCATCACAAGACTCAAACAAACCAAGATCACCATAAATATTTTCACTGGAATCCACTTCAAATTCTTTATAGACCCAAACAACACAACATTTCACGGCATCAAGCATTTGAAGGTTTAATGTTAGTAGCTATTTTATTTGGCTAATTGAAACTTTTTTTGCGCTAACTCTTGACCATTAATGACAATTACAACTCTATGACAACCTGGATAATACTTTCTCGTGGATATGGGCTTAAACGAATATTCTTTTACTATTTCCTTCTCTCTCTCTAAACGATCCACTTCTGAAATCATAAATACTTTTCTTCTTTGCTTCCCATTTTTTTTCATAAAATCAATAGCATACTCTATTCGTAATTTGCCGAGTTTTCTTTTTTTTGAACGCACAACAAAAGAAAATTTCAAATTGCCACCCATAGTGACGGTTTTTTGAAGTTTTAGTTTTTCAATAGCGATATGATTGGGTTTTTTGAAACCAAATAATTTCATTGTTTGAGGCTCACCTGACTTGAGTAGAGATCGACAGGCATGTTTAACTATTCTGTCTGTATTAAAATGGTCACCTATCCAGCGTTTGGCTATTTGAATCACGATTTCTGGATTGTCTTTAGATATATCATTGAGATTATTAGCCACACTCCTTCTGACATATTCACTTGAGTCGTTTTTCAATAATTCAAGTATTTCAATCACAGGGTTCGGATTCTTTTTAAAATCTGGAAGAGCCATAGCCCAAGGTAGTCTGGGACGGCAACCTTCAGAGGCTAATCTACGAACATGGTGGTTATTAGATCTCGCCCATTTTTTCATCTGCTTCATCATTTTTTTCGGGTATTTTTGGATGAATGGGCGAACTGCAAATTCTGAGCTTGAATATTTTGTAAAATGTTCGAGGGCAGATATTGATAGTGTGTACTCATCTAAACCATATTGCTCTACAAAGTCTGGAAAAAACATGGGTTCAAATCCACTGAAATGTTGTGAAGTTGATTTTAAAATTTTAAGAGTTTCACGATAATCATCTGGTAAAAACTGATGCAAGTTTTCGGTAATATGCCTCATCCGTTCCTTAAGCTCTTTATCTTGCCATTCATCATTGAATATTTTTTGTGTGAATATCTTAGAATCAAATTTTTGATACGACGCTGTGAGCCTGTGACACAGAGATAAGATGAATTCTTCGTTGTATAAATTTTTCAGCGGCTCTGGCATCTTCTGTATTTTATCAAATTCAAAATTCTACAGAATAAAATTGTCATTTTTTTGTAAAGAACCTCCCCCCTAGTAAAAAAGTCGATTTTGACAAACGACAAAGCTCACCATATTAAGTATGATAAATAAAGATGGAAGTCCGAAAAACAAATAAATCTTTACAATACACAACTCATTTCATCGTGTGGTGTTTGATTGTTTTTTTACTCGTCAAATCTTTATCTGCCTCAGGCACAACACATGAAACTTCAAACAACTTCCCCCGTAAGCCAATTAAGGTCGTTGTTCCCAACCGTGCAGGAGGAGGCTCCGACATTATCGTTCGCCTTTTCCAAAAAACAATCACAGAAAAAAAATTAATGCCTGTTCCCCTAATTGTACTTAATAGACCCGGCGGAAGCTCCACCATCGGTAGCCGTTCTGTTAAAAATGCGGATGCAGATGGTTACACCTTACTCAGTTCACACGAAGGACTACTCATTGCCAAGTCAACGGGTAAAGTTCCCTATGGCGTTGAATCTTTTGATCCTATTGCGGGCACAGGTATCGTTGACCTAGTACTTTTGGTAAAAGCTGATTCTCCTTTTCAAAACTTATCGCAATTGATGCAAGCTGTCAAAGAAAAACCTAGATCTCAAGTCTTTGGCTGCAGCCTAGGCACTCCCAGCCATTTTTCTGGTCTTTTATTAGAGCAGGCGGTTCCAGGAGCCCAATTCAATTTTGTTCAAGCTGGCGGAGGAAGCTCTCGCTTCGAAAAATTATTAGGTGGTCATATCGATGTCAGCCTTTTTAGTATTTCAGAATACAAAAGAAACAAATCTAAAAAAATTCGTGCTTTAGCCTTCTTAGGCGCTAAACGGTTGCCCTCACTTCCAGATCTACCCACCGCCATCGAACAAGGTATTCAAGTAAAAAGTAATCTGATGTTCTATTGGCTATACCCTAAAAACACCTCACAAGAATGCATCATTTATATGGCCAATGTCTTCAAGAAGGCCTTACAGGAAGAAAGTTTACAAAATGAATTACGTTCACTAAATATCTCACCTCAATTTCTCAAAGGAGAAGATTTACAAGAACGCTTGGATCAAGAGCGCAAAAAAATTAATCAAGTCAAAACAAGCAAAATAATTGAACTCCCTGAATTTCACAAAATTGTATTGGTGGTGTTAGCTGTTTTATTGATTTTTATTTTTTTGACATCTTCAAAACAAAAAATACAAAAATCTTACTCTTCATACAACTTACTGGCCTTTTCTATTATTATTATCACCGTGTTATACGCATTAATATTAGGACAACATTGGATTGACTTCAGACTATTAACTATAGGGTTTATTTTTATCGTTGGCTGGCTTTTATCACGAAAACAACCTCAATTACTGCTTGGTCTTATTGAACTCTCGCTGGTTATCGGCCTTGGGCTCTATTATATATTCACAGAAATTGTGATGATCGATTTATGAGCCCTCCTATAGACAGCACTCTGTCATTACTTTTTGAATATGACAGCATGTATTTGATCTTAATCGGGACTGTACTGGGTATCGTTGTGGGAGCCATTCCTGGCTTAACAGGCTCCATGCTGATAGCCCTAACACTTCCTCTCACATTTACCATGCAACCGACTGAAGCCATGATGCTGTTAGTGTCGATGTATGTTGGTTCTATCAGCGGTGGTTTGATAACGGCCACCCTACTACGCATGCCAGGCACGCCGGCCTCCATGATGACTACTTTAGACGGTTATCCTTTGGCTCAATCAGGCAAACCTGGTCGGGCCCTTGGTCTGGGAATCATTTCATCTTTTGTTGGCGGTATGGTCTCTTGGATTTTCCTTATTTTACTGGCACGCCCCCTTGCAGAATACTCTACTCTTCTTGGACCTTTTGACTTATTCACTCTCGTTCTCATGGCTCTCGTGTTGATTGCCTCTGTTGGGGGAAGCTCCTTAGCTAAAGCGCTTTTTTCAGGTTTTTTAGGAATTTTTTTAGCCATGCCAGGTATTGCCTTGGCAACGGGAGACCTACGCCTCACATTTGGGATCAGCGATTTGAATGGAGGTTTTAAACTTCTTCCTGTACTTATTGGTCTTTTTGCCATTAGCCAAATCATTAAAGACATCCTCCACAAAGACCAACAGGTCAATATGATACCGATGTCTCGCAAAGGTATGTTTCTTGGATTCAATGATTGGCTCAAACAATGGGGTAACATGCTTCGCTCAAGCGTGATTGGAACTTGGATAGGTATCTTACCTGGGATTGGAGCAAACATCGGCTCTGTCGCGGCCTATACCGTCACTAAAAACATGTCAAAAACTCCTGAAGAATTTGGAAAAGGGTCTGAGGAAGGCATTGTGGCTTCAGAATCAGCCAACAACGCTACCGTGGGAGGCGCCCTCATTCCTCTCGTCACAATGGGAATTCCTGGTTCTGTGATTGATGCCATTTTACTTGGAGCTTTAATGATTCACCAATTGCAACCTGGCCCCATGCTCTTTGAACAAAATCCCATTATTGTGTATACCATTATGGGATCCTTCGCCTTGGCAAACATTGTGATGCTTGTTTTTATGATTGTGGCCGTAGGATGGTTGGCCAAACTCTCAAAAGTTCCCAAGGCCTACCTTATTTCATCTGTCTTGTCTTTTTGTGTTGTCGGCACTTACGCACAGAACAATAATATGTTTGATGTGTGGTCTATGATTGGATTCGGCATTATGGGCTACTTGATGGAAAAAAAAGATATTCCCTTAGCACCTTTTGTTATCGGCTTTGTTCTTGGACCATTGGCTGAAGAAAACCTCAGTACCGGTTTGATGAGTTCACAAGGAAGTTGGCTCCCTCTTATACAAAGACCGATATCTCTTACGTTTTTAATCATTTCGGTCATCCTTCTTCTTTTTCCAATTATCAAGGAATACAAAAATAAAGATTTAGAGAAAAATGGATCATAGTAAATTCCATTACATCTTGAGTAAAAATTTATTAAGCCTTAAAGGTTTTGAATCACCTGAATATTTTGTAGAAGATTATCGTATTGTGGCCATTCGTAAAGGCCATGGATTTTATACTTTCGATAACACTACTGTGAGCATGAAACCCGGTGACATCTACATACTCGGCCCTCATAAACGATATATTAAATTCGCAAAAAAAAATGTTCATATTTCATTAATTAAATTTTCAGCTCCAGAAGATTGGATAAAAAAACCTTACCAGCGCGTGATTGGCGAACAACAAGAACTTGATTTTTTACTCCATATCATCAGCGAGCTAATCAACGCACCCCAAGATGTTTTGTTTAACATTGCCCTTGACTATATTGACAAGTTAATAACTTCTAAAAACACACGCTATCCCAAAATACATAACATCGCGAAACACATCAAAGAAAATCCTCACCTCAATTTTTCAGTGAGTAATCTCGCCAAAAAAAGTGGCTACAGCGAAACCCATTTTAGGCGTGTTTTTAGAGAAGAATTCAATCTTTCACCTAAAGCTTATATCAAAAGCATAAAAATGGATTATGCCATATACCTGATAAAACATGAAAATTTGAGTATCAAAGCAGTTGCCTACCATTTGAGCTACAACGACATTCACGAATTTTCAAAACAATTCAAATCTGTCAAAGGACTATCCCCTAAAAAATACATGAACAATCTCACACTCTAAATAAGGATGATTTCCGTGAAAAAAAAAACAAACTTACTCTACATACACAGCGACCAACATACCCCTTATGTGATGGGCTGTTCTGGAGACCCCCTTGTTCAAACACCCCACCTTGATTCTTTAGCTGCAAGCGGCGTTATTTTTAAAAATACCTATTGCCCATCACCCATTTGCGTCCCTTCACGGATGTCAACATTAACAGGCTGTTTCCCCTATGAAAATGAATGCTGGACAAATGCTCATGTTCTAGATTCAGGCATTCCCACCCTTGCACATTCCCTAGGTGCCGCTGGCTACAACCCTATTTTATTTGGTCGCATGCATGCTATGGGGCCCGACCAACTACATGGCTACGCCGAACGTTATGTCGGTGATCACAGCCAAAATTATATTGAGAGCAATGACAAAAGCAGTGTGGATCATGGAGAACTCACAGGCACTCAAGGCCCAACTCGTTTGAGTCTCACTAAATCAGGTCCCGGTCAAAATGCTTATCAAGTTCACGATGAAGATGTCGTAGATGCTGTTATTGGACACCTGAATAAACTTGGTCAATTGAAAAATGAAGGCCATGAAGACCCTTTTTGTTTGAGTGTGGGATTGATGTTGCCACATCAACCTTTTGTGGCCCGCAAAGAAGACTATCAGCTGTACGATGGGAAAATGACTATGCCCCGCATTCAAGAACCCTTCTCAGACAAACTGCATCCTTATTTCAAAGAATGGCGTCAAAATACCTGCATCACCGATGTCACAAACGAAGAAATATTGAGGGCTCGAACTGCTTATTGGGCTCTGGTCACTCGAACAGATATTTTGATTGGAAAAATACTTAAAACCTTAAAAGAGAATGGATTAGATAATGACACCATGATCGTCTATACCTCTGACCACGGTGAACAAGTAGGTGAACATAATTTATGGTGGAAACAAACGTTTTATGAAAACAGTGTCAAAGTTCCATTGATCATTTCATGGCCAGGAAAAATACCCCCCAAACAAATAAATAATAACATTGTGAGCTCCCTTGATCTTAACGCCACCATTCTTGACGCTCTAAACGCCCCCGCTCTTCCCCGTAGTCGTGGAAGAAGTATGATGGATTTAATGACAGGTGAAAGTAAATGGGAAGATTTGGCCTACTCTGAATACTGTACCGCCGATGGTTATATTCATCGCATGATACGTATGGGAGACTACAAATTTAACTATTACAAAGGGATGCCAGGACAACTTTTTAACCTGAAAGATGATCCCGATGAATGTTGTGATTTATTTGGCTTAGCTGAATACGCAGACATACAAAAGACGTTACAAAATAAAATTTTAGAAGAGTGGGACCCTGAATGGGTTGAAACAAAAATGACAACCAAAAGCTCTGACTACACTATTTTTTCATCTTGGGCAAATAATACCAAACCTCAAGAGTATTACCGTTGGAATCTTTTACCTGAAATGGATTATTTAGATGAAGTTCCTTCTTAATGCCACTAGACTTAGAACACATTATCATATTCCTTGCATCTGGACTGCTATTAGGTATTTTTGGAGGCAGTTTAGGTATTGGCGGCGGGCTATTGGCCTTACCTTTCCTAAGTTTTTTGGGATTTGAACTACCCATTGCTCGCTTAAGCTGCATAAGCAACAACATCATCATCTCTACCGCAACAGCTATCAGACATCATAAAAACAATAGATCATTTCAAGGCTGTCCTCAGTTGATCCTTGGTTCACTTATTGGCCTAGCCCTTGGCGCCTGGGTAGCCTCTTACAATCATCGCACATTCCTCTGGATACTTTACTGCTCTTTATCCATCATCATTCTCATTTTATTTATCACGAAATCAAAAAATGGTGATGAAAATTTCACTGAAAATATTTTTAAATTTATTTGCATTGGGAGCGTTGCGGGTTTTTTTTCAATGACATTAGGAATTGGAGGAGGAGGTATTATCGTACCCATGCTCATCCGTTGGGCCAAAGTCCCGATGAAAAAAGCCATAGTTCTTTCCATCGGAACAATTTTTGCAACTTCCTCTTTAGCCCTTGGCATTGCTTATTTCATGAAAGGAAGTTATTGGAATACCATGGGCATCAAGATTTCATTGCTGATGTTTCCTGGAATGCTCATAGGGGGCTATGTCGGCGCCGACTTAGGACAAAAATTGCCAGACAAAATTATCAAAACTGCTCTTTGTCTCCTATTATTAATTGGCTTATTAAAAGGATTGGCAAATGCCTTTTAACAACTAAAATCAATGAGAAAGGTTTCTCTCGTGCGGTGCTTGCCGGTGATCCTTATTCGTGAGTGACTTGTTGTAAATTTCCCCAACCTCCTCTTTCACATGAGCTTCTTGAGCAAAAGCAATCATTTTGTTTAGGATGCCAGTTTGTTTGTCGGCCACATTATTTTTTTCTTCAATATCCTTGGACAGATCATAAAGCTCCCACTGTGTCTCTTTTTTCTTCGAATGAGCTGCTTTATAAGCTTTCCAATTTTTCCAACGAACAGCTGTTTGTCCTTTATATTCCCAATAGAGGTATTGATGCAATTGTTGTTTCCCGACACCCGTTAAGGTAGGCAAAATAGACAGGCCATCCGTCTGTGGTGACTGCGCCTTTGTCAGTTCCGCCAATGTTGGCATGATATCGGGGAAATAACAAAGATGGTCACTCACAGAGGCCGCTTTTATTTTCCCTGGCCAACGAATGATCATAGGGATTTTTAAACCACCCTCATACAATGATCCTTTACCTGCACGAAAACGCTTCCCTGTTATAGGGTTTTTGTTGGGCGCAAAAAAACCATCGGGATGCTCCTGATTTTTAAAATAATCTTGTCCTCCATTATCACCACACACAAACACCACAGTGTTGTTGTCAATTTCTAAAGTTTTGAGTAATGTAAAAATATCACCTAGTTGACGATCAACCATGTGCATAAAAGCAGCATAAACCTTAGCATCGTTATCTGTTTTCTGACCAGTCTTCCACGCTTTGTCTTTAAAAAGTTGCCACGATGGCTCATCTTTATCAATGCCCCACAAACCATGTGGAGGAGTCCAAGGTAAATAGCAAAAAAATGGTCTGTCTTTATTTTTTTTGATAAACTTGATTGACTCTTTAAAAATTTCATTCTGTGCATGGGTTTCACCCTGATAAAAACTAGTACCACTATTACCCCTTAGGGGAACTTCAACACTGTTTCGTATCAAGTATTTTGGATAAAAGGTGTGGGCATGTACTTGATCATAATAACCAAAAAATTCATCAAAGCCATGTTTTTCAGGAACGCCAGACGTACCTCTTCCTCCAATCCCCCATTTACCAAAACCACCACAATTATAACCTTGTTTTTTCAACATACTCGCCAAAGTTTCTTCATCAGCACGAATAGGTAAAAAACCGCTATTCAAACGCATAGAAGTATGGCCCGAATGTAAACCCGTTAACAACACACAACGAGTAGGCCCACACACCGGCGCACCCGCCAAAGCCTGAGTAAAACGCATGCCTTCTTGAGCCATTTTATCGATATGAGGCGTTTTTAAATACTTATTGCCCATATGAGAACTTTCAAAATAACCCCATTCATCTAGCATAAGATAGATAATATTGGGTTTATTCTCTCGTAAATTCTCACTCACTTTAGTGCAGGAAAAAGAGACACAAGCCAAGAAACACAGTACAAAATACCAAACTTTTTTCATTAAAACCTTCCTAACACTACCAAAAACTAAGAATATCCTCATTTTTTAGGTTATACACAACAAATATTTCATACATAAAGTACTAAATGTAAATCCATGTATAATCATCGAAATGTATTTAAAATGTAAATTAGTAAAGTATAAGAGAAATGAGAAATGAATACGATTTTTTATATTTTTAAAAAACTCGTCCTGTTGCTACTATTTTTTTCAGCTAACATCTCCACATTACAAGGTGACGAAAGTAACTGGCAGAAAGAATACCGTAACAAACTAGAAAAAGCCGGTTATACCTCAAAAGAAATAGATGAACTCGTCGAAAAAGAGATCCATAAAAAAAAGGGAACGGGGGAAGATCCCCTTCCTAAAGAGGTTCAAATTGTCGTTGATCAAGTTGAAGAAAACATACAGGATGAAATTGACGATTTAACGAAATATTTCGAAAAATCAATAGAGCAAACGATCAGTGATTTTATACTTGTTCAAAAAAATCTACTAAGAAGCGTCACAACTAAAAATATCAATGAAGCCTTAGACAGCGCCTTACTCATCCGAAAATACATTGAGGAATATCAACGACGAACACTCAAATCACTTTTTACACAGAAAAAATCAACCCGCACTCCCCCCGTAGAAATTGAAAATATTATCAAAACATTTGATAAAAAAATGGATGCAAAAAAAAATGAACACTCAACCAACTTCGACAAAATCAAAACCCGATCCATCGATAAACTAAAAGATGTTCAAAAAAAAGTTGTCAGAGAGGGAAATTTAGAAAAAGCTCTAGCGATCAAAAAAGTCATTGAAATTTACGAAGATGTAAGTTTTGTGTCATATATTCTATTACCAAAAGAAGGTTTGGAAAAAAATAATTCTGCTAAAACGAAATCTTCAAAAAAAGAAAATTCGGACATCAGCGATCATCTTAAAAATATTCTTAAAAATAAAGAACTAACGCTAGAAAAAATAGCTGATATAACAATTTTAGACCTCATAGAACACCGACTCACAGACGATGACATAAAGGGTCTTACGAAACACTTAAAATCAATTAAAACGTTATTGATAGGAAAGAATAAGGGCATTACTGATAAAGTTCTAAGTTACATTAAAGATATTCCAACGTTGGAAACTCTAGGCTTGAGAAACACAAATGTAACGGGCAAAGGTATCATCATGCAACTTAAGGATACAAACATCAAAACATTGAACTTGTCCAAAAACATTAACGCACAAGACGTTGAAAAAATTAAAAAAATGCTACCAGAATGTAAAGTCCGCCTCAAATAACAAATGTCACACTATACATACTTAAAATACATCTCACTTAAGGCATGACGTATCGATACACCTTGCGCATTATGATTCAATTTGCTTATCTAAAATTTATTCATAATGTAATTATTTTGCAAGGTAAAGCCAAACATATCCATTTGGCCCTTGTTTTTCTTCAGTAACATACGGAATAAGTTTTTCTTTAATGGGTTTCATTTTATTAAAGGTAGCCCCCACTTCTTTCTGTACTTGTGAATGTTTTCTGGAATGAGATTTGTCATATCTGGTCCAATGACGTTCTTTGACAAGGTCATTAAAGTGTTCACGAAATTTACGAAGTTCTTCAAGCAGACCTTTAGCTATCTCTAATTCTTTTTCACCCAAGTCTTTTTTGAGTGAAGGATTTGGGTAATTCGCATCGCCCACAAGAATATCTAATTTTCCATCACCATTATAGTCCACCACATGAACTTTGGCTCGAATACTTCCAGCACGACATGCGAGAATAAGTTCGGGTTTAGCAAAGCTGATTTTTTCTTTGTTGCCAATGTTCTTGCAATAATAAATCAAACCCGAGTTTCCGGAAACAACTATGTCTTTTTTGCCATCTTGATTCCAGTCAACGAACGAAACACCACTGTCTTCGCCACAGGCTTTCATATCCAACTCTCCTGCCATCAAGGCTACGCTAAAATTTTCGTATTTTGCTTCCTGAAGAGTCCCCACATTTTCAACAAAATAAACACCACCATCGCTCTCGCCAATCAAAAGGTCCAAATCCTGATCTTCATCAAGATCACAGGCCCATACCGTGGTAGCACTTCCAGATCTTTTGATCTCACCCGTTTTTCGATCTTGATAATGAAGAGGAAGAATGGCTGATCCCATGGTGTCTTTGATTGTAGTGGGTTTGGCATATTTTCCTTTGCCCAAACCCTTGAAGAAAAATAAAGATCCCGGCCAAGATCCACTAAGAATATCTAAAATACCATCCGCATCAAAATCCACAAACTGTGGAGTAAAACCTATACATCATGATGTAGGAACAGAGGCATTTTCTCCCCCAGCTTGTACCAGCTTCGACGCTTCATATTTGGGTTCTTTATTACTTCCTGTATTTTTGTAAAAATTCAACAAACCATCGCCAAACTGACCAACCAGAAGATCATTAACGCCATCTCCATCAAAATCTAAGATATAAGGAGCAGCGTGCCCGGCTGACACGTTAATGACCTTACCCGCTGCCTTAAGCTGCACAGGTTCTTTGAATTCTTTTTTTTCAGGCTTATCGGTAGCCAATGCAGATGTGCACACACTCAAAACCAACAGTCCAACAATCATCAAGGGAATAAAAAAATTCATAAAACATCCTCCATTTGGGTTCCAACCATTTTCGCCTATATTAAATGATTTACAAAACAATAATACAACTATTTCATAAATCTCAGAGAAATAATCTGTTGAAATCAATGACTGCACAGCGCCTGAAAAACGCCTCTTGCCTAAATATGGATTATGAAACAAATATAAATTTTATAAATTTATTGTAGATTTTTTTGGCGACTGTCTAGATCCCACCTAACAACACCCGAAATAGATTCATTTGGTTTGAAGTTTTTAAGACTCACGATCGTGAAAATTATTCCTAAAACAACTCCCGGCCATTTGAATTGTTTAGAAGGCACTCTACTTGAAATGGACCCGCCATATTCCCTCTTCTCTAATTTACTCCTTTTTATACGGAAGCCACAACAGAAATTATCACAATAACAAAAAACAAAACGGGAAGAATCGCTGACAATTAATCAGCAAAGTATAACATTTTAAAAAGCACGCACTAATCCAATCCAAATAGAACAAAAAATTATAACTTATCTCTTAAACACTTTTAAGACAGTATGGTACAGTTAATTGTGAGAGTGTTTACAAATCACCGACATAAAGATAAATATATCAAAATACATTTTTGACCATATCTCAATGGCAACTGATTTTTTTGATAACCACAATAATATGGCCACTGCAAACAGTATGTATAATAAAGAAATGAGAATTTATGACAATTAACTGTAGGATTATTCATCACAATTTAAAGTCGTCTCTTACTAGTAAAAAATAAATTTCATACGCGGAATTAAAATTATTCATCTTTTTAAGGACATATTTACATGTTAGGTGAAAATACTCTTAACAAGTTTATTTTTGCTAAAAAACATAAAAATGGCACTTAATTTGCATAGCTCACTAACAAATTAAGGAGTCGCTATGAACATATTTAAGACATTATCATTTATCTTTTGTATCGGATTTAGTTTTCTTTCAACCCCACAACTCTCAGCAACGTCTAACAAAGACTTAGAAAAAACTCTACTCAAAGAAGCCAAGGGATACGACTTGACTAAAGCCCGCTCTGCCATCACACGACTCAAACAGATGGAAGGTAGAAAATATTTAGAAAACATTGTTCGCAACCAACTCAGTAAAATCACCGTAAAACTTAAGTCAGCTATTAAATCTATTGGTGCAACAGAAAAATCTCACAACCTTCACAAAGAATGGTCTATACTCATTCGTCAAGAGGACGCCGATCCTAAAACCCTATCAACATTAAACACACAATGTCAAAGCTACCTCAAAAAATATATCACATTGATCAACATTCAAGAGGCCCGTCAGTTTTTCATCAACACCTATAACGAATTAAAAGGCAATGCCAAACGAGAAGCTGATGTCAAAGAAAGTGAGCTTCAATCTAGTGTGTCCGCTATTTTAGGAAATGATTTTGCACTCACCTCAACAACTTACCATCAAATTCTCCAAATAAATTCAGAAAATTCCGAAATAGCTTTAAAAGCCATGCAACAATCCAAGGCAACCCAATTACCACTCCTGCGTTTTTTATACATCAAAACACTCGAAGCTTCACTACAGGAAAATCAACGTAATCTCAACAAACAACTTGCCAGTTCCAGCATGATGTCCAATGACAAAGTAAAACCTTTACAAAAAAAACTTGAGAACCTTCGTCAACAAGCTTTAGAAAACATTAAAATTTTAAGAAACAACGATGAAACAATCAAAAAAGCACTGACATATCACACAGAACTTGGCAGTGTCAAACAACAACTGGATGCTAGTTACGATTACAGTATTGGTGTTATGAAAACCATTGTGTATGTGAAAGAAATCGCCACTCTCTGGAAAGAAGTAGGCCCTCTTAACCAACAACAACTCATTGATCCAGAACTCACAACAAAAGCTTTAACAAAAATAGGTTACAGTTTTGAACAAATGAAAACCGCTCTCTACAACCCCGATCAAGCCAAAGACGATCCTTTTCTCAAACATATTTGGTACCACGCGTACTGCCAGACGGTGAGTCAACATAATGAACGTTATGTACCAATTATGGATTCTGAAGAATACCAAAATGTTCTACTCGTCAATGATTACCGCATGCGACTTGGCCTCATCCCCTATGAAATCGATCCACGTTTGAATCACAGCGCTCGCGAACACAGCAGAGAAATGCAACAAAAAAACTACTTCAGTCACACTTCACCTGTGGCCAAAAACAAAACTTTCAAACAACGTATAAAAAATGCAGGGTACAAAGCAGGGAGCAGCGAATGTATTGCAAACGGCGCTTCTACAGGGGAGAGGGCCTTTTGGATGTGGTTTCACGACAGAGGAGATCACAACATCAAATGCGGACACCACCGAGCCATGGTCGGTAGTCATCGACAAATTGGTGTTGGCCGTAGTGGAAGGTTAATGACACAAAATTATGGCCGAGGGCCACACCTCAATTCAAAATCCGATAGCGAATTAAAAATAATTCAAGCGATTCCTAAGAATTAGTTATTACACCCACCAACTATAACATTCTAACGAATTATTTCCTTTATAGGAGCTACGTAAGTTTAGTTCATTCAATCAAATATTTTATTTTTCTTTCGATGTTTGAATTCAGTTTTAATATCTCGATGAAGCACCCTGTCCTCGCCAAACAATTCTGGACATTTTCCAAATGCAAAGAGTCCCATTATCCCAATGATTGTGCCCCAAGGAATACTTATGAGCATAATACAACAAGAAATAATACCCATTATCCTTCCCCATTTTGTTCGCATTATGATACCAATGACAGATACAAAATTAAAAATAAGTATTGTCAAAATCAATGTGACTAACATACCTTCAAACATTCCTGAAATTACCATGAAGATAGAGCCCAAAATACCTATTACCATCAACGCCGCCAAACCACTTACGTTACAAGAACGATAATAAAACTTTTTCAGTTCCTTCCAATTGAGATGTTTAAAATCAGCCGAACCACTCTCAACGGATTCGTCTTGTACCTCAGTCTCTGGTGCTGTATATGGATTATCATTCATTGTATTCCTTAATTTTTTTCTACTTTAGCTCTTCCAACACTACTGTGACAATAGATGGCTTAAGCTGGCCACTTTAACTACTATAAAATTACCACATCTTTAACAAACATAAACACATATTATCATAGTTAAATAGCTTTTCAAAGTGAGTCACGAGTCTTTCAACTCACCTTAACTCTCTCGGTTACAATGTATAATAGTACATATCCATACCTAATAGAATTGTCATGAATCAGCAGTACGATCTGTAACAAAAAATCTAAATGATTTCACCTGCCTACTTTCAAATGGATTCTTCTGAATAAGTTTCAGGAAAAGTCTATGATTAAAAAATGACTATTCCAAATTTAGAACAGAACAAACTCTAACAACCTACAATGACGTTTAAAAGTAAAAAATCAACGCTCTAATTGAAGCGAATTATCATCTGTATGATCAAATGTTTTTCCGTAAATATCAAGGACCGTCACTTCTGAATAATTTAATTTTCCATTTCCAACAACAATCCGTTGTTTAAACGACAATGTTTTTGCATTTTTTTTCATAAACGGTGATTGAATTATTTGCCAATCTGGATTGTCCGCAGCAGATTCGACCTCTATCGTAACTGTGCCATCTTCGTTTGTTGTCGCTTGGCCACCTGCAAGCAAACTAACAGCCCTAGGTATAGTGAGGGAATGAATAACCGTACCTGTCGCAGGCTCCCAAAGCCAATAGCCCGTCTCATCGTGAAACACCTCGTCATTTGAATGCCTTTGAACAATTTGTCTATAGTGTAAGACGTGAAGTACTTGTGTGTCAGCATTATTAACATCACCTACAGGGGTAAAAGTAATAGTTTCGTAAAATGGGTTAACCTCCTCACCATCGGGTTCTGGAGCAACATCCACCCCCTTGTCACCTTTCCACGTTCCTATCAAGCCCGTTAAAGGACCATAGTCAATTTCATCTGTCATTTTCCCCTCCTTATATTATTATAATAAAGATCAGGGTTTAAAGTATAGTAACTACTTTCCAGAAAAACCGACTCGTCTATAGCTTGTAGCATTTGTGTGAGAGTTAGTTGAATTTCATCATCATGCTCTGAAGAATTGTGATTAGCATCAAAGTAAATTACTATTTTGTCGCTTTAATTGTCCAACGACAAAGAATCTCTATTGCCACCACGACAATAAAAAAGAAAACAATCAAAGTCCACAACTTATTATAAGGTGGCATGCTGCCATACTGCATCAATAAAATACCAATACCACCTGCACCAACCACACCCAATATCGAAGCTTCACGAATATTAATTTCAAATCTCAACAAACTAAAAGCTAAGAAATTGGGCAACAACTCAGGTAATAAGCCATACCAAAACACCTGAAAACGTCCCGCACCTGTACTCATCACCGAATGAGCTACCGTATCATCCAGGTTCGCAATCTCATCAATAAATTGCTTAGACAAAATCCCTAGGGAATAAATCATCACAGCAATGATCCCTGACACCACCCCCAAACCAAAAAATTTGGTGATGATGTAACCATAAAAAATCAAAGGTATTGATCTGACAAATGCCAAAAAGACACGAGCCAAAGAAGTTACAAATGCCACCCCTCCCATATCTGAAGCCAACAACGACAAAGGCAATGCAATCACTGCACCCAATAAAGTTCCTAGAAATGCAATCTCAATGGTATCGATAAAATACGATGTGATTTGCTTGATCACTTTAACACTAAAATCTGGAGCCACTAGATATTTATCATAATTGCCTTGCACCAAGCTTAAATTTCTAACAATCTCTTCTTTGTTGTCATACAAAATAAACAACACAGCCAATAGTGTCAGGGAAAGACCTATAAAATTGAGTTTAGGAAAAGGAGAAGGAGGGCACTTGATGGGAGAAGTGGCGCTCACGACAATTCCTCAAGGCCAAATACCGTTTCCCAATGTTGCTCTGTCCACTTTTCAGGGCTACCGTCAAAGACTAATTGACCTTCTTTTAAAGCGATAATACGATCAGACATTTCCAAGGCTAAAGTCAAATCATGCACAACAAGAATCTGCCCCCGACCCTCTTTATGGCGATTACGTAGTGATTGAATCACCTGTTTTTTGTACCCCTCATCCAAGGCTGCAAAAGGCTCATCCCCTAATATCCACCAAGAATCTTGCAAATAAGATCGTGCAATAGCAACGCGCTGCTTTTGCCCCCCACTCAAACGACGTACTTTTTCATGTACTTTTTCTTCAAGGCCCAATTCTGTCAAATAACCATAGGCTTTATCTTTGATAGCTTGAGAAAATCCCTGAAACAATGTATCAAACAAACTTTTTTTGTACAGAGCACCCATACACACATTGGACAACACGGTTGAATTATTACTCAAACAATAATCCTGTGCGATCCAAGCCACACGACTTCTGGCTTGCTGACGAGAATGTGAAAAATTATGCCCATAATGGCTGTCATCCGAGCTGGAAAGAAGATCTTCATCCAAATGCACTAAGCCCGTTTTGAGTGGAACAATACCTATCAAGGCCTTTATCAAAGTAGACTTACCCGATCCGCTGGGGCCAATTATACAGGTGATTTGAGACGGATCAAATTCAAGGCTTATTTTTTTTAAACCCACAACTGGCTTTATACCTCTGTCATAAACAACTGAAATACCCTGAGCTTCAAAATGCTGTGACATTTTATATCCCCTTACTCATCGGCTGTAGCAAAAACATCATCAAACAAACCCGTTGTGATCGCCTTTTGGTATACCGTGTCATAGGTAGAGACATTCGCCTCTTCCAATGCATCTGCATGATACAAATCTTTTAATATCGCTTTGTTTTCAGGATTATTCAATCCCATAAAAACCTGTTGAATCTTTGTGATGATCTCTTCACCTAAACTGTTACGCACAACCAAACTGTGTGTCGGCAAAGGTCCTGACTTATCCAAAAGCTTGATCTCTTTTTTCTGTTCCTCATCCAAATACCACAGTGGAGCGTGTTCAGAGCCACAACTGGCATCTACCTGGCCATTAAACATAGAGGTTAATGCGGTTTCATAACCTCCTAACCATCGAACTTTACCAAAGTACTTATCAAAATTTTCACCTTTATCAATCAAACCTTCTTCATAAAATCGACTTAAAGGATAAAGAAAACCTGAAGAGGACACATAATCTGTAAAAGCAATAGATCGGCCTTTGAGATCTTCAAGCGTATTAAGACCACTGTCTTTGCGTACATAAATATGCGAATAATAATTAGTCTTGCCACGTTGCACTTCTATACATATAGGTCGTGAATCCGCTGTTTTGATAGCAAACACGGTTGGCAAACCAGGCATAAAAGCCACATCCACATGTTGAGATCCCAAGGCTTGAACAACGGATGAATAATCTGTGACATGGATAATATTCACTTTAGCATTAAGTTCTTTTTCCAAATAAAACACAAGTGGTTTAGAATTTTCTAAAAGCTGATCTGGATCATGAGTAGGAGACAAAGCAATATTTAAAACCTTAAGATTTAAATCATTATTTGTTTGTTCATCCATAGAATCGGTAATTAAAATAATTCCCGCTAATATCACAAACAGCAAAAATAATCCAAAAAATAGAACACGGTTATTCAAAACTTCTCCTTTTACACATTCGCTGTTGACAGAGTAACTGACAAACTTGTATAGTTGCATTGTATTGAGATTGTGTCTCATTCGCAACAGAGACCTAAACTTTTTGATGAAAGAGTGAAAAATGTTCAAATTTAGATGTATTTTTGCTGTTCTACTGATGATTTCAGTGTTTTTATCAGCTCCTTCTTACGGCTATGGCATCAACGATCCATTGATTATTGGCTTCAAAAAAGTGATCAAGCATCTCAAAAATCAAGATTGGAAAGCCATTCAAAGTGAAGTCAAAACATTAGAACCTCAGATAAAAAATGCCAACATTTTTTTGGCAGCCGAACTGCAAAAAAAGTTTGACAACTCCATCGATAAAAAAAGCCAAGAATCCTTAGCCACAACTTGGATCACGCTCACCGCCAGTAGTTGCCGTATTCATCTATGGTGGAATTTACACGATGATCTAAAAGATAGAAATAAATCCAAGGCTCGCATTGATTCTATCAACCGTTTGTTCAAAGATGTTTTAGGTGCCCCCATCAAAAATATAAATGCTGACTTGCATAAAAAAATTGCCCTCACCATTGCGGAACTAAGGGATTCTCTAGGAAGCCCTGGTGTATTTGGTATAGGTAAAGTAGACACCGATCACGCCAAATTTTTTGACCACTGTCTTGAGTTTGAAAACTTATTATTTGAGATTTTTCCAGACACCCAAGCTGAATGGACAAAAAAAATCACGAAAGAAAATGCACTAACACAGGCAAGAATATTTTTAAACAACAGTAAAAGATCCAAAAATTTCACAATGCGTTACAGCGCCCTCAGCAAAGCATTAAATGCTCTGCAACTGTTAGAAAACAACACATGGAAAACGCCTTTTCGCAAACTTTATCCGCTCATGGGTGCCCCTGCAGAAGGGAAGGCTAGTGAGAAAGCAGCCGACAATAGCTTTGCAGCCGCCGTCGATAATATTTTAAAAGAAATTAATAAATAGAAACTAAGGAGAATACAAATGTACAAAAAAACAATCATTTCGGGTTTACTCGGTCTAATTGTCAGCCTTGGGCTCAATGTCCTAGCTGAAGACATTACTGAAAAAAAAGTGCGTGAAATCTTTTCAGAGATGACAAAAAAAGACAGTGGTAATGGCGGTCTCTTTGATCAGTCAACTGGAGAAGATTCACCCTTCGAAATTCATGGCCACCTTCAATTCGAGTATGAAGAAACTGAAAGTGATGGAGGCCGCAATGGCAACTCTACCTTTGATACCCAATACCTAACCTTATGGTTTGGATTTGAAATCGAAGACAACATGAATATTGTTGCTGAAGTAGAATACGAACATGGAGGTACACTGGGGCAGAATGGAGGCACCGGTGGCGGTGGCTCAGGAGAATTGGAAGTGGATCAAGCTTTTTTCAACTGGGACATTCTTTCAGACAGCACACTACAAGTTAAAATAGGTAAATTCTACGTGCCTTTTGGTATTGAACGCTTCTCTTATGCGGGGCCTTCTAACCGTTTGGTTTCTCGCCCTGCGGCATTTCAAAAAGTGTATCCTGGAACTTATGCAGATTCAGGTATCCAAACTTATGGCTCTATCAGTCTCAGTGATTCCAACTCCTTCAAATACGAAGCTGCTGTTGTTAATGGTTTAGGGCCTGATGCCAACACCAGCATTCGTGATTCTCGCCAGGGACGTGATAACAACGATAACAAAGCTTATGTGGGCCGCTTGGCTTTTAATTCCAAAGTCTCTTCTGACCTTGAAATAGAAGTGGGTGGATCTTACTACGATGGAAAATACAACGAGCACCTAGGTTACATTGCCGAAAATAAACTACGTCTGACCTATACAGGAGCTGATCTCCGTATCACCTATAACAACTTTGATTTTCGTGCAGAAAAAATCATCAGCACGGTAGACCAAGGTGAAACTGCCACAAATAACATACGAAATTTTCGCCGTAGTGGTTACTACACTCAATTGGCCTACCGCCAAGAAGTAGACAAAGAATTGATCAAATTTGTTGATTTGGTCACCCGCTTCAGCAGTAAAGATGAAAATTCTACCGTCTCGAATACTGCCGACCAAAATCAATGGTCTGTGGGTATTAACTGGGGAATCACTGATAAAGTTATTATGAAAGTCGAACGCCAATTCAACCATGAAAGACACGGAAACAAACTTTCCGATGATGCCTGGTTGGGACAGTTGAGCGTGGCCTTTTAATGAAGTGGCTCCCACTACTACTGATTATTACTATCTGTTCCTTACTAAGTCCATTAACCCCATCCACGTCGGATGGGGTTAATTTTTATTTGGCTTTACAGGATTTTGATCTAGATCGCTTTCAACCCCACTTCCCAGGATACCCACTCTACATTTTTTTTGGAAAATTATTAATGTTGTTGGGCCTTTCAGCCTCTTGGGCCTTACTGATGATCAATGCCCTATCCGCAGCACTCTTATTTGTGATTGTTCAAAAAATGACAACAATTTCCTCTTGGAAATTATTATTGCCTTTTCTTTGTATTCCCCTGCTTTTTTCCAAAGGTCTCATTTTTGGCTCAGATATGATGGGCTTAGCTGTGTGGTCTGTGATGATTTATTTGTTGTATAAAAAAGAATACCATTTCAAAACCATCCTACTTATTTCTGTGATTGCTGGGCTACTTATGGGGATTCGTCTGGGTTATGCGCCTTTACTGTCTGCTTTGTTATTTATTCCCCTGTATCATAAAACACAACGCTTAAAAACCATGGTCATTTTGGTTATGGGTTTTGGTTTAGGCCTTGTTTTATGGTTGGCTCCTTTGACATCACTGATTGGTTTTGATCATTATATCACAATAGGTAAAGCCTTTATCACAGGACACTTCACCACTTGGGGTGGCTCTGCCATCACTGACCATTCTCCTGCACTGCGCGTAGAAAAGATACTCACCATTATCACCTCACAAGCCATTATAGTTGTACCTGTTGCCTTCTCCCTTTATTACGTTATCACAAAAGAAAAACTACAATGGAACTTCTGGCTCATTGCCTTAGGACCATACCTTCTATTTGTGCTGTTTGGCCAAAATGTGGACAATGCCAGACACTTTCTCCCCTTGGTATTACCTCTTTGTCTTCTACTCACCTATCTTGAAAAACAGTTGTCCCCTCCTTTGGCTTTAACAATTCTTTTGATTACCGCTCTCTGCAATCTTGTATGGCAAAAAAACAATCACCATCAAGTAGCCCCCTCCCTTCAAATTATTTCTTACTTGAAAGAACAAAAAGATATTGAAAATGCCAATATCTATGCAGGTGAAAGTTATCGATTTATTGAATGGAAAGAACCCTACTGGAATGTAAAAGAAGAAATTTATTTTGAAGAGCTACCTGTAGATTTTTTGAATCCTCACCCGGCCTATTTTATTAGTCAACAAAATCTAGAGGAAAAATTCCCTGGCCAAGTAAAAGCTTTACACTACTTCCCTGCCAACAAACGAGCTATTGGAGTTTTCAAACAACAATGAAGGATTCTGTAGCTATATTGGGTGGAGGCTTAGCGGGGTTAACATTAGGCTCTCTTCTTCACAATAAAAACATCCCCTTTCGTATTTATGAAAAAGATGAGCTGGCGGGTGGCATTGCAAGAACAGAACATCTGGACGCCTTCAAATACGATATGGGTGCTCATCGGTTTCATAACCGTGACCCTAAACTCACACGCTGGGTGACTGAACTGCTACAGGGTAGTATCATTGAAGTGAATAAAAAATCAGCCATTTCACGATTCGGCACCTTAATTGACTTCCCTCTCAGCCCTCTTAACCTAATCACACAAGCACCACTCAGCAAAAGCCTTATTTACTCTCTATCTTGGATAACTCGCCGCACAGACAAACAAGATAATTTAAAAGACTTCGCCATTTCACGCTTTGGAAAAGCTCTCGCACAAGATTTTATTTTGGACTATTCGCACAAATTATGGGGAAAGCCTCCTGAAGAACTATCTTTGGAATTAGGATCCGCTCGCCTCAAACAACTGGATTTTCCCACATTAATCAAAGAAATCATACACAACAAACGAGCAAACAATCGCCATATTGATGGCCAATTCCTTTATCCTATTGGCGGTTTTGGAGAGATCCCACGACAACTCAGTTCTTTATTTGACAGAGACCAACTCTATGTGAACAACACCATTCTCTCTATCAAAGAACATGGTCGTTACTTTGATGTGACAACCCAACAGGGAATGTTCAAACATAAGTACCTTGTTAACACTTTGCCTTTAGATAAATTTGCAACACTTTACGATAACGTCACTCATTTCCCCCACGAACTATTCCAATACCGACACCTGATGGCTGTTTTTTTGACTTTAAACCAAAGACAAATTTCTCCGCATGTATCTTTGTACTTCCCTGAACCATCACACACCTTCACCCGCGCGCATGAGCCCAGAAACCGTTGGCAAGGGATGTCCCCACAAGGAAAGACCTCTGTACTACTAGAAATCCCCATGTCTGAACCTTGGAAAGCTTCTCCACAAATCGCCGATCAAGCCATTGAAGAGTTTTGCAACACAGGACTGATTGAAAAAAATTCTATTCTCAATCGCAAAGAATTTTGGGCCCCCTATGCGTACCCCATCATCACCAACAGCTGTACGGCCCCTCGCGCAGCTTTCTTGAAATCATTAGAATCAAACAACAAGGTGTTTTGCTTGGGAAGAAATGCCCGATTTTCATACCTGCACTGCCACGATATCTACAAAGAATCCCTCGAACTTTGCCAAAAAATAGAAAATACCTACCATATCTCTAAAAGCACATCGTCTCTAGAACAGCACACATATAACATTCATAACTAGGGCAAATAATAATTTGCCCTAATTATCACACATTCCCCTTAGATGAAGGTATATGTGGTACAATACGTTTAGTATGAATTAAACATTGTTGAGAGGATGTATGTCCATCACCACAGCAAAACGTATCGTCATCCTATGCAGCGTGGTCATGCTATTGTCAACTGTTGGCCTATACAACCATATTGCTTGGGTCAAAAGCTACTATTTCATACTGATGTGGTGGCCTTGGATCGCCCTCATAACAGCTTATCTGATATCCCATAACAAGGAACTTCCTTGGAAAAACCGCAAAGAATTTATTCTTCTCACGTTCTCTTCCATTTTTATCTGGACATTTTTTGAAGCTTATAATTTGGTATTCCATAATTGGATCTACGTTCGTATTCCTCTAGACCCACCACTCAGATGGCTGGGTTATTCTTTGAGCTTTGCCACCGTTTTACCAGGTTTATGGCTAGCTATGCAATTGATATATCCCCAACTCAAGAATCCCGAAAAGCCGCGAAAATTATTCAAAGGATGGGAATACCTTTTTATCAGCATAGGCCTACTCACCGCCATCACACCACTCATCTACCCCACGACCTGTTTTGCCTTAGTTTGGATTGCCTTTATCTTTCTTCCTGAGCCTTACCTATACCACAAGGGGTTACTTTCTCTTACCCGAGAATATGAACAGGGTGATGACCGACGACTCACTGCCTTATTGTTTGCTGGAGTACTCACAGGATTTCTTTGGGAATTATGGAACTGGAAAGCAGGAGGAAAATGGATTTATACTCTTCCTTTTTTAGAAGGCAAACTTTTTGAAATGCCCTTTGCAGGCTTTCTCGGCTTTCCTGTTTTTGCCGTGGAAGTTTGGGTAATGCATCAATTTATTGCTCACCTATTCAAACGAATCAAAAAAAATAATCGTTATGTACTCGTCGTGCTTTTCGCTCTTATTGTGATTGTCATTTATTACGGAATAGATAGCTACACTGTGAAATAAGTCTTATCTAGTGACCTTATATTCTTTTAACTTTTCTTTGTAATACTCTCGGGAAGCTGCTCCATTAGGATGACCATCCTTTAATTGAGACTCAAGATTAAAATTGTACACGACTCTCATAGAATGATCTTCTTCAGCATTCGCAACCGCCCCATGAACAATAGAAGAATCAAAACAAATAAATTCACTGTCTGAATTTTTGATGCGCTGTTTACGAGAAAGTTTCATAAAAATTTTATCAAGGTGTTGTTGCTTGACCATTAATCGATGACTGCCTGAAACCAAATCAAAAACTACTCGTTCCTTGTAATCAAATCGCGGGTAAAAAATTATCTTGAATGTGGGTGGCACAAAACCTTTCCTTTGGCTTCTCTCTTACCATTTGATTTGTCAATGTAAGGAAAGGTATCACGATGCAAGTCAATATAAGAGGGGCCTTTAATAGCATTGCGAATTTGAAAATAAGCCAAATACATTTCTTTACCTGTCAAATTTTCAATAAACTCAGGGATGTTATTGTCAAAAAGTATATCGATAAATGATGGATCATATAAGTAAATATTATTGACAGATCATTAGAAAACATTGCTTAATTAAATTAAAAAGGCGATAATGCATTACTAGTATTCATAGGAAAAAAATGATGTCTAAAATTTACGCTCACATCATACGATTAGCAAAAAAACATTCTCGAAAAGGAATTTATGAATTTCTTGAATCTGAATACAAAAATATAAAACCCTCAGAAAACGTGCTAACCGTTGGTTCTGGTGGTCGAGTCAATGAACTTTTGGCTAGCGCTTCAAAAACAAACAACTTTACTGTAACGTCCTTTGATATTGACCCTGATAGAAATCCCGATATCGTAGGTGATTTATGTCTCTATGATTTTTCAGAAAAAAAATATGACGCTATCATATTGTGTGAAGTGTTGGAGCATCTGCACTCCCCCCATATAGCCATTGAAAATCTAACAACAGCCTTAAACCCTGGTGGATGTGTCATAATTACTGTCCCCTTTATTTTCCCTATTCACGATCGCCCTTACGACTATTTTAGATACACACGTTATGGCCTTGAATTCCTTCTAAAAGACTTCACTGACGTTTCAATCACAGAAAGAAACAATTGGGTCGAAACGATCGTTGTGTTGTTCACAAGACACTCTATGGAAAAAACCCTAAGTTCACGATTGGCGGCTCCCATTTTTTTACTAGTCACCTTTTTGAGCTTTCCCTTGTTGTACTTAATGGCAAAGTGTATCCCTACAAATTTCATTACGACAGGCTATCTGGCGAAGGCACGCAAAAAATAATACAATAACAAAAAATTAAAAGGCTGCCCTTTCATGACAGAAGAAGAACAAAAACAGTTAGATGTATTAAAACGTCAAGAAAATCAATATGCCTTCCCCTATCATTACGTCCCCACGAGAGAGGGCGACACCTATAGACAAACCTGTATCTTTGATTGGGGCCCTGAATACTTTGAGTACATCGATTACGTCACAGAGCTATTGAAGCAAATAAATTATAAATCATTACTGGATATCGGGTGTGGCGATGGACGATTTTTAAGAGAAGTCGTGAACGCCATCCCAGATAGAATTTATAAGGGCATCGACATCTCAGAGGCCAGCATACGTTTTGCAAAAGCATTTAACCCCAACACTGACTTTGTGAGTGGCGATATCACTGAAGCAAACGTCCTTGACAGAAAATACGATGTTATTATTCTGATCGAAACCATCGAACACATCCCTCAAAATTTATTACCCAAATTTTTAAAAGCTGTGTCGCAACACTTAGCCCCAAATGGAAAAATTGTGATCACCGTTCCCAGCAAAGCATGGCCCACACACCCCAAACATTTTCAACATTTTGACAGAGAGTCTTTAACAAGCACCCTTGAACCCCTGTTCAACATCGAATCCTGGCACTTTTTGAACAGAAAATCTTACCTCTATAGCCAAATGAGACGTTTTTGTGCCAATAAGTATTTCGCTATCACCCACGGAAAAATTCTCGATAAATTTTATGCGTATTACCGCAGCAAATTAAGCAAAGCAACGGAACAAAATGCCGAGCGTCTCTGTGTCATCTGCACCGTCTAGACAGACAGGAATAAAATTAAGCGGCCACTCCCTCTTCCAAACACACCCACTCATCCCCCACAAAAAATCCACCCTCATCCAGCACATTCTGATCAACGAGCACCTTGTGTTTCTGCAAATCAAAGATAATATTTCGAGCCAATACATTAATCGTTTCCATTATTTTCCTCCATTTTAAAAGCTATGGACATATTAATGAAAATTCGGACAAAACAACCTATTCCCACATTCAACTAAAATGAAAAAAAATTACTTGTTTATAGGAATTTTGGGAGAAGGGGAAGAAACTTGAGGCTCGTTGATTTGTACGCCTGAACGATACCATTTTTTGACTTTCACAAAACCCTTATCATTCCACTGGGTATAAGGACCATGGCGTTTACCTAAATCATAATGAAATTCTCTTAATTTTTTTCCATTATCAAACCACTCACGGCAAATGCCATGGGGGACATCATTTTGGAAGGAAGCACTACGAACAAGTTGACCATTGACATTGTATTCCGTAGCGATGCCATTTTTGAGACCTTCTGAATAGGAAACCTCTCTTAATTTTTTTCCGTTATCCCACCATTCAAAAGACATTCCGCTGAGCTGACCTTGACTAAAAAAACTCTCACGCATTTTTTTGCCATTGGCGTACCATTGGGTCATCAATCCATGGCGCTGGCCATTGAAATAATTTTCTTCAGAAATAATTTGACCACTGGCATTTTTAACTTTCCACGTACCCGTATATGCGGGAGGAATAATACTGTTAATATCATGACCGCTCGCCATCACCGCTTGTGTCGCGGGCCTTGAACAACCAATCAGGCAAAATAACATAATTATTAAAAAAAATTCTCTCATCTCAGCCATTTAAAATAACCGAAACTTTGCTCAGATTCAATCATTCCCCGTGTGGACAACTAGTCGTTCTTATCATTATTTTTAACTACCGGATCTTTGATCAATTGAAAGGTCTCTCCTAAATACAGGCGGCGAGCCTCTTTATCCTGTGAAATTTCATCAGGCGTACCCTGTATACAAAGCTTTCCTTCATTAAGAATTGCGGCACGGTCCACCAAATTTAAAGTTTCGTAAACATTATGATCTGTGATCAATATAGAAATACCACGAGTGATCAGCTCACGTAATATATCTTTGATATCGTGTACCGCTTTAGGAGAAATGCCAGCAAAAGGCTCGTCTAACATTAACAACTTGGGATTAGTCACCAAAGCCCTCGTCACTTCCAACCGCCTTCTTTGCCCCCCGCTCAGACTGGCTGCGTTTTGTCGACGTAAATCAGTTAGGCCTAACATCGCTAACAATTCTTCCAATTTTTCTTTACGCTTTGTCTTATTAGCTTCATGAAATTCTAACACCGCTAAAACGTTATCTTCCACACTCAAACCTGTAAAGATACTCGGCTCCTGTGCCAAATAACCGATGCCTCGCTGAGCTCTCTGGTACATGGCCAACTTGGTGATTTCTTCACCCCTAAAAAACACTTGCCCTCCATTGGGCTTGAGCTGTCCTACTGTCATACGAAATGTGGTGGTCTTCCCCGCTCCATTGGGGCCCAGCAAACCATATATTTCACCTTCATTGACTTCAAAACTTACTTCAGAAACAACTTCTTTGCTCCCATAAACCTTTCTGAGATTTCGAACTTCTAATAACATTTCAGCGGACACGGCCAAATTTCCAATCATCGTGTGGAGAAAAGGGTCGATCAAGATCCAGATGGATAAGATGCAACCAAGGGCGACCTTGCAGCCTATCAAAGGGGACTTCTCCCCAATTACGGCTATCATTGGAATTATTCACATTATCCCCCATAGCGAAAAAATGCCCTTCAGGCACCTCCCAGCTATTGTCAGGAGACATCAAACTGTCACTTCTTTTGTAATAAAGATCTCGCCATACTTTGATATCGTTGACTTCAAGATCAATGTCTGTCGCTGAAAAAGCAAAGGTATCCTGACGGTGGCCATCACTCATACTTTCAATGGTTCTCAAAGAACTGATATCTTCCAAAGGAACAGCAAGACGATCATTGACCAGCAACTTAATTTGATCATCCCAGTTATAGATCTCAAATCGAATTACAGCCCCCTGATGAAAACGGCAGAAACCTGTGACGTCAAACACTTTTTCTTCACCCTTTTCAGAAGTGATCACTAATCGGCTTTTATTACCACTCATTTGCAAAGAAATAAGTAATGAACCATCAACCATATCCAAAACAAAACGAGAATAACGCGAAACAGAACTTTTAATACGATACTCAGCCACAATTTTTAAATCGCCCACCACCTTGTCACCACCCGATTTCATATTGTTATAAGGAAGCGCATTGGTGACATTTTTATCACCTCCTAAATTCCAACTCAAATCACGGCTTTGTAAATGTCCTTGGTTTTTGAAGGAATAGGCTTTTGTTTTTCCATTTACGCTCACACGGCTCCAATCGGCCAATTCATTGATATCATCATTAGATGCTGTTGTAAAATAACGCGTTGCCTTAATATCATGTGCCAGATCGTAGACAGGTATCCAAATATGGTCTTGCACCTCCTCAGGTTTAGGGGCAATCAACTCTTTTTCCATTTCCTTTTTTTTGTAAAAAAGATCACCATGGACAACTTTAATCGTTTCACCTCCCGCACTCACCATTCTTTTGATGTAATTTTGATGACGACCCGGAGGCCGAAACACCACCGTATCATAACGATTAGGGCGCTGACCAAAACGGTAGGAAAGTTTATTCGCCAGAATCTTTTCTCCTCCCCAGCGGTCTAAGGCATTAGCTTCAATATCAACTTCCTGACGGCAAAACAGACATTCATTGATGTTAGGGATGTAATCGTCTGAAGCCGAGTACGTGTATTCAAAATCACATTTAGGGCAAACCACAATAACATGCCGTCCAAGTAAAGTCGTGGACATCGAACCTGTCGGTATCTGAAAAGGTTCAAAACCATAATGGCGGATAAAAAGTGCCATCAACATCGCAATCAACAAACATTCAATATTTTCTCTAATCCAATCCACTCTTTGAGAAAGAGGGAATCTTGTAATATCGGCAACTTGATTGGGATCTTGCTCTTCACCCTCTGCACTTTTTTCAACTTTTCCGAAATCAGCATGGATAATTTCTTCCTTATCAAAAAAATCATCCACTACTTCACGGCCCACTTCAATACCCGTTATTGTTGTGACCTGATTGTCGACCATTTCTTCTTCAGCAAAATCATCTTCCATCGTAGGCAACGAGGTTTCAACCGTTACCGGCGATGGCACTTGTACATCCTCTTCAAAATCATCAACGAGAATAGGCTCATCATCAAAATCATCTTCCACCTTAGGCGGGTCCAATTTCGGCATTTCCTCCATATTATCTTCAAAACCACTCACTTATTTCTCCCTAATCAATACACTCTGCCCACACGCCAATCACGGTGTGGCGAAAACGGTTTACTCACATCCCAATGAATGGAATGTAACCAAGGGCGTCCCTGAATTCTCTGTAGGGGGATAAATGAAAATTTAGGCCCACGGCTATCTTGAGAGTTATTTGTATTGTCCCCCATGGCAAAAAAATGCCCTTCGGGCACCTCCCAGAAATAATCCATTCCATTCTTTCCACCTGAGTAATAAATATCACGCCATACTTTTATTGCATTCACTTCAGCATCGGCTCCTGAAACAGAGAATGAAAAACCATCTTGATCATGGTACCCCACCTTCTCCATATTAGTTCTTAAATCAGTGACAGAACTCTGAGCAACAACTGTTTCTCCATTAATTTCTAAAATAATTTGATCATCCCAATTCTGAAAAACAAAATTAACAGCCTTATTATTTGTTAGCGTTGACATACGTTTACCAAAAGAAAATTTTTTATTTTTATTTTTGCCATAACAAACAATTTGATTTTTTTTGCCTATATTGATTTCAAAATTCAAATCACCATCTGTCATATGAAGTGTGAATTCACCCTTCTTATGGTCGCTCAACAGATATTCGCCCTCAATCTTCAAATCACCCACAATCTTTCTTCCACCTTTATAGTTCTCTGCATTATACGAAATTTCATCTTTGATCTGTTTTTTTCCCTGACGCTTCCAAACTAATTTCGCCTTACCACTCTTGTTTTTGAAGGAATATGCTTGTGTCTTTCCCTTTTCATCGCTGTTTCTTGCCCATCCTTCTCCTAATTCAAAAAATGTCGTGGCCTTAATATCATGAGCCATATCGTAAACTGGTAACCACACCTGGTCCTGCACCTCTTTAGGTTTGGGGGCCAAATAACGCTGGTCTCCAATTTCTTTCCTCACCCACAGGTCGCCTTGCAATAAAAAAATAGTTTCGCCACCTAAACTGACTGCACGTTTGATGTAATTAACATATTGTCCTGGAGGTCGAAACACCACCGTGTCATAACGATCAGGAGACATCAAACGAAAAGTGAATTTATCCGCTAAAATTTTTTCTCCACCCCAACGCTGCATGTCTTTATCCTTCACATCAATGACTTGAAGGCAATGGGGGCATTTATGAACCCTAGGAATCTGGCCTGTTTGGGACGACATCCCACGAGGAAATTCCCAACGGCATTGTGGGCAAAGCACCATGGCATGTTGCCCTAATAAAGTTGTGGCCATTGAACCAGTTGGGATTTGAAAGGGTTCGATGACATAATGACGAATTGTTAGAGCCATTAAGATGGCCACCACAAAATTTTCTAAATTTTCCCTCAACCAAATCATTTGCCTTGTGAGAGGCAAACGATCTATATGAGGAACGCAATCCATCAATCGCCACCCAGCACAGAAAGAAAAGCTTCTTGGGGAATGGTCACATTACCCACTTGCTTCATGCGCTTTTTCCCTTTTTTTTGTTTTTCAAGAAGTTTCTTCTTTCGGCTCACATCACCGCCGTAACATTTCGCCGTTACATTTTTGGACATCGCACGGATAGTTTCACGGGCAATAATCTTACCCCCTAGGGCTGCCTGCAAAGGGATTTCAAACAAGTGACGTGGGATAGTTTCCCTTAATTTTTTAATAATCTTACGGCCACGTATCTGAGAATTGTCTCGATGCACAATCGTACACAATGCATCCACAGGAACATTGTTCACTAAAATATCCATCTTCACCAAATCAGCGGGTTCAAAACCGCAAAACTCGTAATCCATGGTACCGTAACCACGGGTAGACGATTTGAGTTTATCGTAAAAATCATAAATGATTTCTGAAAGTGGCATCTTAAATTCAATGATCACTCTTTCCGCACCAATAAATTCTTGTTTACTGTAGATCCCCCTACGTTCTGTACATAAGGTCATGATCATACCTATAGACGCTTCAGGAACCATGACCTTCAAGTTCACAATGGGCTCATTGAGACTATTGTATTTTGTGCGTTCGGGCAATTTGGAAGGGTTCTCCATCAACACCTCTTCGCCACCTGTCATCATCAACTTATAAGTCACGTTGGGAGAGGTCTTGACCAAGTCCAAATCAAATTCTCTTTCCAACCTTTCCTGAATAATTTCCATATGAAGTAAACCCAAAAAACCACAGCGAAAACCGAAACCCAAGGCCACTGAACTTTCAGGGCTATAACTAAAGCTAGCATCATTGAGATGTAATTTTTCCAGAGCAATGCCTAGAATTTTAAAATCCTCTCCTTGCACAGGGTAAAAACCACAATACACCATGGGTGCCGGTTTTTGAAAACCTGGGAAGGGCTGTACCCCTAATTTCTTGTCGGACACAAGAGTGTCTCCCACATTCACATCTTCCAAGCTTTTGATATTGGCACAGACCACACCTACATTACCTGCATCCAACACTTCCATCAAAGTAATTGTTGGGGTAAACGCCATGATTTCTGTCACTTCATAATTTTTATCGTTACTAAAAAACTCAATAGGATCTCCCTTTTTCAGTTGCCCATCCAGCATACGTACATAAACCATTACTCCTTTATAATCATCAAATTGAGAATCAATGATCATCGCCCGAGTGGGCTTATTCACATCACCCTCGGGAACAGGAATACGTTTCACAATCTCTCGCAACAATATGTCAACACCTACGCCTGTTTTAGCGGAAACTAAAATAATTTCTTCCTTCTTAAAACCAAAGGCATCATCTAATTCTTTTGTAATTTCTTCTACCCTAGCCGTAGGCAAGTCTACTTTGTTAAGAACAGGGATTAACTCAATACCTTGCTCTATCGCCAAATACACATTAGCCACCGTTTGCGCCTGTATTCCTTGAGCTGCATCCACCAACATAATAGCGCCTTCACAAGCAGCGAGCGAACGAGAAACTTCATAAGAAAAATCAACGTGTCCTGGTGTGTCAATCAGATTGAAAACGTAGTCTTCATTATCAATAACAATGTCCATACGTACTGAACGGGCTTTGATAGTGATCCCACGTTCTCTTTCCAGATCCATATCATCTAAAAGTTGGTTGCGAAATTCTCTTTCTGTCACCACTCCGGCTTCAAGCATCAAACGGTCAGCCAATGTCGATTTACCATGATCGATATGAGCGATGATACTGAAATTACGTATATTCTTCACTTCATCAGCTCCCGCTTTTGCAACTCTTCCATAAACAAACGGCAGGCCACCGCTCGGTGAGAGACAGAGCTTTTAGCTTCGGGTTCACTCAACGCAAAAGATTGATTCAAATCATTGGAATAAAATAAAGGATCGTAACCAAAACCCTTGTCACCCTCTTCACACTCAAGAATTTTACCGAAACAACGCCCTTCCACAGAAAACATTTCCCCCTCGGGTGAGGCAAGGCTCACAACACAGACATAGTGAGCTTCACGATTTGTTTGGCCCCGCAAACGTTCAAGTAAGTAACGATTGTTATCTTCATCACAGGCATCATGGCCAGCAAAACGCGCCGAATAAATCCCTGGAGCTCCATCCAGAGCGTCAACACAAATACCCGAATCATCGGCAATCACCCACTGACCTGTGGCTCTGGCATAGGACTCAGATTTGATACGGGCATTTTCTGTAAAACTGTGACCATTTTCAACAGGCTCAGAGATGTTTTCTGGCAATCTTTGAAGAGAGAGGCCCGGCAAAAGCTCACTCATTTCTGCGAGTTTATGAGAGTTACGACTACCTAGAATAAAAACCATCTAAGATAAGGCTGCTTTCTGAAGAACTGCAAGATCCTGACAACCTTTTGTGCCTAATTGAATCATTTGATTGAGTTCCTCAGGGTTAAAAGAATTACCTTCTCCCGTTCCCTGAATTTCAACAAAGCGGCCCGAACCATTCATCACAATATTCAAATCCACATCTGCCGTACTGTCTTCTTCGTAGCAGAGGTCCAACATTGGTTTGCCTTTGACGATACCCACCGAAATCGCTGACAAGCTTTCAACAAGTGGCCAACTCTTAAATTTTTTCTTACCCTTAGCTGTATTCTGTATGGATTTGAAGGCATCTTCCAAAGCAACATAAGCTCCTGTGATACTAGCCGTACGGGTACCTCCATCAGCCTGAATCACATCGCAATCCACCCACACCGTTCTTTCACCCAAAGCTTTAAGATCAATAATATTTCTCAAAGAACGACCAATCAAACGTTGGATCTCGCTAGAACGACCGTCAATTTTTCCACGGGTGGCATCGCGATCTTTGCGCCTGTCTGTAGATGCGGGAAGCATGCCGTATTCGGCTGTCAACCAACCCTGACCCTTGCCCATCAACCAACGAGGAACTCGCTCATCCACCGTTACCGTACACAACACACGGGTACGGCCAAAACCAACCAAAACTGAACCGGGCACATGATCTAAATAGTTTCTCTCAAAAACAACCTTTCTAAGATCATCATTGTTACGCCCATCAATGCGAGGCAATTCAATATTTTCTTTCAATTCTTTTAGAGAACCCATTTCTTGTTGCTGGCTCACGTCAACTTCCTTTCAAAAAATTGGGAACTAATCCCACGTCCAACTTGCCTTCCAACCACAAGCCTTCCAGATCATATAATTCTCTGACATCTTCGCGAAAAAGATGGATCCCCACACTGCCCATGTCCATGGCCACCCAATTTTCACTTGTTTCGATGCTCAAGCACTTATGACCTGCTTTTTTGCTTTCAAAACGAACAAACTCAGCAGAAGCTTTAAGATGACGAGAACTTGTACAGGTTCCCAAAACAAAGGCATCAAACATCGTATGATCTTTAAGATCTAATACAGAGATATCTTCTACCTTCATTTCTTCCAAATAGTCTTTGATTTTTTCAGTTAATTCATTCATCAATTTTTACTATAAAAGGGCTATAATTTCCAGGAAATTGTATCATATAGAGACTATGACCGATACGAATAAGCCCACAAATGACGAAGAGAACTGCCTGAAGCTATTAGAGGCTTATTTTGAGCAGGGTCTTAAGAGCCCTTTGCCCCGTTTTAGTTGGTGGCCTGCCACCCTTCTAAAAACCCTAAGCGCCCAGCAACTATGTTTTGTCTCGTCAGATAAACTCATCAGCTACCCCATTCTTGAAGACAACACTCCCTTCAAACAATGGTTCAACACACATACTCTTTCTGCCGGGCAACACAATAGCCCCTTAGGACCCATGACCGTGATTCTCCTGAATAACAACAACTACCTTGTTATCTGGCAGTTGTTTCCACAATCATTATTAGAAAATCCAAGCTCCCCCTTTTTCAAAGCCTTATCCTCACTCATGCAACATTTACTCAACACATGAGCTCTACCTTGCCACTTTCTGTAGAAAACTTACCGAAGAAAAACAGCAATAAACTTCCTACACCAAAGCAAAATAGGCCAATTGATCAATCGAAAAATCTTTATTTTCCTTATAAAGAGATTCGATATATGTAGATCTTTTTTTATAAGTTTTATAACCCATTCTAAATAGAACAAAAGCATTCAAATGTATTTCTTCTAGCGTCATTTCATCGAGATTTCTATTTGCCATTTCATCTAATCTAATTGTTCCTCGCTCAATGGCAGTTTTTCTTCGATAAATGTTTTCATCAAAATTGATTTCTCACAAAAAAATTGTTTTGAGGAGATGTCAATTCAATATCAACATCTGACTCTTCATTTTTAAATGTATCTTTTTCAACCTTGATAATTTGAACAACATCTTTTTCCTTCGTACCCATCGTATTGACTACAAGAAAAACAATCCCTGACAACAACAATATGACAACTGCTGTTTTATAAAAGTGATTCACAACAAACATCTCCATTATTTTTATTTTTCCAAACACCGTTGAAACAACGATGCACCTTTATATATACGAACACCAACCGATTAAGTTCAGATAAAAAGAGATCTATTTATAAATATGACAATTGGGTAGGGCCATTTTAAGCTTTTTAATGCCTTTATCTGTCACTTTCGTATCTCTCAAACACAAGTATTTTAGAGAATTTGAAAAACTGAGCTTTTCAAGCCCCTGATCTGTGATCCCTGTGTTTGACAAATCCAATTCGGTTAATGAAGTCAAAAATCCGATATTTTCAATATTTTCATCAGTGAGTTTGGTGTACTCTAAATTCAATTTAATTAAAGATGTTAAAGAACCAAGCTTTTCGAAGCCTTGCCCCGTTATATTTGTAAATCTCACGCTCAATTCATTTAAAGACTTCATATGTGACAACCCTTCCAAAGCCTCATCTGAGACATCTGATTGACCCAACCATAACGTCGTTAACGATGGCAAAGCTGTCAACTCTTCTAATCCTTTTGCTGTAATTTGCTCCCTTCCAAACCCAGACAATGTCAACCTAGTTAGAGATTTCATTTGAGATAGATCTTTCAAGCCAGCATCTGTAATTTTCACACGCCACAAATCCAAATCTGCCAACAATGGTAGAGACAACAATTCCTTCACACCCACATCTGTAATTTTTTTACTAAGAAAACCTAATTTTTTTAACGATTTTAGACGTGACAACTCCTTCAAGCCAACGTCAGTGATCCCAGATAGTCTATGTAAATTTAACTCTTCCAAAGATGTCAACAACGACAATTCTTTAAGCCCAACATCTGTAACCTGCGTGTCCGACAAATGTAATTTAGTTAAAGATGTTAATCCTTTTATATGTTTCAAATCTGAATCGTTAACTTTTAAATCTCTTAAATTTAACTCGGTAATAGTTTTCAAATCTTCCAATGTCAACTCTGCGAATCGCTCCGGGTTTAATGCGACAAGCCATTTTAAAGTCTCTTCAAAATCAGCATTCGAAAAAATTTTAGAAATTTTATCATTCTTTGACATTTCTATTTTTTTTGCTACTGGAGAAATCAACTTTTTCTTATCAAGCAATTTACTGTGAGTATCTTTGTTGTCAACAATATTTATTTTTGTTATTACAGTTGGTGCTTTAATATCTAAATCTTGACCATTCTCAACAGCACTTCCAAAATCACCTTCAATCACCACATAGCCCAGAAAACAAAACAATGCCAAACAGAACAAAGATATACCCAATTTTACTTTACTCATAACAGCCACCTGCATACTTAAAATCCATTCCCAATTCCAAGGCCACCGCAATGTCTGCGGAACTAACAAGACTGCTAGAAAGCCTTGAGAACGTGCTTTTTTTCGGAGTTCTTTCAACGCCGTGACAATCTCTCTTGATACATTTGGCTGCGCCATATGAAGTAACTTGGCTATTTCTGTAACTTTCATATTTTGATAATATCTCATGTTCAGAATTTGGCTTTGTCTTTCTGAAAGAGATTGAAACTGTTTGACAACCCATTCTATTTGCTCATCCGAAAAAGACTCCTCTTTTGAATGAAGAAAATATTTCCCTCTTTCTTCCGTAGATATTTCTTTCTTCCTTCTGATATAGTCTAAAGTTAAATTTCTTGCTATTGAATTCATCCAAGCAGAAAGTTGACTTGAGTTTCTGTTCCAAAGTTTTTCTTTCTCAATTATACGTAGACATACCTCTTGTGAAATGTCATCCACAACATCACATTTTTTAGCTACCCTGCCCACAACCCTTTTGATATATGGAATGTGATCTACAAGGTTGTCTTCAAGTATTTACCTCGTACTCATAACCCTTTACCCATGACTACGTTCAAAAGAAAAAATCATATCAAACAAAATATTTAATCTTCCAAAATAATATCACATTTCTAAAAAATGTTGTTTTTTTCAACATAATCACACATTTAAGTTGAACTAATTTTTTGTACGACTTCGTTACACCCTAAGTAGCACGACTATTGCCGCACTTCACTCTTGTTCCACTATAAAGTTTTTAGACTTTTTTTAATTTGTGCGTTATTTTGAACCCTTAGTATTGTTAGTCACACCTCGCTTATCAACATCACTGGGATTGATCCAACCCGCAGCAATATCATCTCCACGCATAAACTTTGTATAGTAATTGGAATTTGGCTCTTCATAGTACACAATATTATCGAAAAACTCGCCTTTTCCAAACATTCGAGGATCTCCTTGAGCCTTTAATTCTTCAATCATTTGTGTTTTTAGTTCATTAATTTTTTTGCGTTGAGACAAATCAGCAAATAAATTATTCACACAATCAGGATCTTTTTTGATATTGAAAAACTCATATTCATCTCGTTTACCTAAGGAAAGTTCCCAAAATTTGTATGTGCTAGATATTGGGCGGGCTTTCAAACATTCTGTTTTTGTAGGTGAACCATCACAATTCATATAACCCGTATAAGGATGACCCGAAGGCCAGCGGTCATGAGCCATATTATGAATGTAAAGGTAGTCTCCCTTCACTATTCCTCGAGTTGGATAACCCCAGTCATTAGGCCGGCCAACATCATGGCGTTCTTTACCAATCAAGACATGATCACGAGTAGGATCTATTTGTCCAGATTTATTAGAAGCCAACAGTTTCAACAAGCTCTTGCCGGAAGATTTGAGTTTTCTAGAACTTTCACTAATCCCTGCAACATCTAAAAAAGTCGGTGCAAAGTCTATAAAACTAACAAAATCTGTAATTGTTCTATTTTTGTGTTTGATACCTTCAGGCCACATAATTGCCAAGGGTAAGTGATTGGACAATTCATAATTTTGCCCTTTTATTCTGGGAAAAGGCATCCCATTATCTGAAGTCACAATGATTATCGTGTTATTAAACTCACCTTTCTCTTTAAGAAATTCCATCATTTGTAACAAATGATTGTCAAAATACTCTAATTCAAAAGCGTAATCCAACATATCTTGTCGTACGACTTCGTTATCTGGCCAAAATGAAAATACACGATCAATCTCTTCTAATTTTTTCTTGCCAATTTTACTTCCACTGCCATATTCATACGTACGATGAGGTTCAAAGCCACCGTACCAAAAACAAAATGGTTTATTTTTAGGTTTTTCATTAAAAAATTCTTCAAAGTTTGCTGAATAATCTATTGTTGACATATGTGAGGTAGGAGTTTTTAGACGTCTATCATCGAACACCTTACCTATAACCTGACGCCCCGGACTAACTCTCATCGGACGGAGTCCTTTACCTGTGACTCCCACAAAATAACCACTCTCTTGCAAAGCTTCAGGAAAGGTTTGGAATTTATCTGGATAATCAGCAACATGATTGGCCGCCGTTTCTAACTGCCAAGAATTTCTTCCTGATAAAATACAAGAACGTGATGGCCCACACTTGGCATTAGGTGTGTAAGCATTCATAAACATAATTCCATTTTTAGCGACCGTATCAAAACCAGGGGTCTTCACCCAAGAGCATCCATAGGCACTCATATGTGGGAATGAAGCATCATCTGCAATACAAAATAAAATATTAGGTCGTTTACCATATAAATTTGTTTGATCGTTTTGATGAACTGTACATGAAAAAAAACTTAAGGATAAAAAAATAATTAATCTGTTCATTTCATACTCTTTCTTAATTCGCGCATAAGTCTGTTGTGTATCTCCTCATCAACAACGCAATATTTTTCACTTCCAAATTAGAAAATTAAAGATAATAATCTCCCGTATCCTCAACCTCTTCCAGTTCATCCAGTTTTTGAGGATTATTGACAAGATCTTCTAACCACCAATTAACATCGTTGTATAGACAAGTAACTTCTTTGCACTCTCTGCTGGCATCGAAGGTGTCTAAAAGGTGCTCTGTGGAATTCAAGGTGGATTGGAAGGCAAGATTATTTTCATAATCATGCTTTTCACCCAAACGAGCGTGCTCTTGATGGCGGTAAACAGGACAATTAAAAATACCCAAAGGGCTTAATACTTGACGAAAAAATTGCATATGACAGGTGTTGGGTTGTTTTGTGTAATTCTCGGCGGTGCCGTTTTCCAACACACGCAAATTGGTACTTTCCCATATTTTGAAGGTGCCTGTTTCATATTTTTTACTGGCTTCGATAGACGTTCTGATGGTGCTGAGAGCTTCTTCAAAAGTCATGCCACCTTCTTCTTTACTCACACCAACAATTTCAGCGTTGTTGATGGGTGAACGAGTCAAAAAAGGTTTGAGTGAAATGTAGTCGAATTGGTATTTTTGAGAACGCTCTGTGGCCTCTTCGATTTCGTGAATATTTTCAATAATATCGCTGTCATTGATCGTCGCACCTTTCCAAACAATGATGTAAGAAAATCCCATAGAAAGATCGGGGTTTTTTGCCTTGATCTGTGGAACAAATTCACAAATAGAATCTAAGGTGATCGCTTTTTTAGGTTTGTGCATAGCTTGAAAAACTTCTTCACTACCTGAATCCAATGACAAGCGTACCCAATCTCCTTTAGTAAAAGCATCGGCACACTTGAGGATACGGTGATTGCCGCTACCATTAGACACAACGGCCACTTTCATACCACGTTCTTTTAAAAAGTAAATCACTTCTTCAAATTTGGGATAGGTCGTGGGTTCTCCCCCACCTATTATTATCACACTCTTAAGACCGTTATCAATCATCAGTTGCAACTGATTCATCAACCGCTCATGTTCAAACTTGATGCCCGTATTCAAAATGCTCATGTCCACACAGTGGTCACAGGCATAGTTACAGGCCGTCGTGAGATCTAAATTAACCGATACAGGGGCTGCTGATGGACGTGGTGATGAATCCACAATGCCACGGCGGGCAGCTTGCCAATTCACATAGTCTTTGACTCGTCCAACCAAACCCGACTGACGAAGCTTACGGCTAAAATCGTGAATTGGCGCTAATTCGGTTTTTGTTTCTGCTACTGTATTTGTTGTGGGATTCATAATTTCAAAGCCTTGATACTTTGGTTTAAGAGTTCGGTTTCTACAATAATTCTTCTATGAGCGTCATTATATGATTTCTTTTCTATAAGGGTAAGAATCTTTCTGATTCTGGCCTCCATTGGATCTCTTAGAGGGAAAATGCCATTTTTTGCCTTAAAACTCATCATATAGCTGCTAAGATCCACGATTCTCTCCACAAGATTACCATTTATAGCATAAGAAAAGCTTCTGGGCTGCTGAGATTGTGTTTTCATTGTGAAGTGAAATTCTGTCATAGCTTTTTCATGGTGGTAAAATCCTGAAATCTTCAAGCTCTTTTCACCACTAAAAACCGCTTTGATCTCTTCAATCTCTCCTTCTCCAACAAGCTCATAAAGCATGCTCCAGGCATGGGGTAAAGCATCCACTATCATGTCGACGCCTTTTGAAGTAGGAGAAAGATTCATTTCAAATGTTGTCACATGATTCAAATCACAGTGAGGGTAAATAACTTGAAACTCCTCAAGACTTTCCAACCACTGCGTATTCACAAAAAGAGGTATTTTTTTTTTTTCAAATTGTTGAACCAGTTCCCTAGTATCTTGCACATTGTCACGCCCGTCTTCCCAGACAAATGGTTTTTCAACAAATACGGGAAGTGCGCTGTCAATGGCGTGTTGAAGATAACTGCGATGTGTTGCTGCAGGAGAAGCAATAACAAGTAAATCGGGTTGCGCTCCCTTAATCAAACTTTCCCAATCTGAATAAGCAGTCGTCACAATACCAAACCGCTGTTCTAATTCAGCGCTGGCCTGTAAAGCACTTTCAATACAAGTTCCCATAATCCCTGAAAGCGACGCTCCAAGAGTAGTAAAATGTTTTGCAAACCACGGACCTGTGCCCTGCCGTTTACAGCGGGCACCAATAAGAGCAATTTTCAAAAGCCATCCATAACATCTATTTTCAATTTATTACCAGCAAATGCTTTTGCAACTTTAACATCAGGATACTCAGACAATTTAATAGCATCACCGTGCTCAACTCGTTTTTTATTTTCAAAAAAAATGCGTACTACAGGGCAATCATAATGATTGGAATCAGCACCTATAACCTTTCCAATACGACCGTCATTTAAAGCCACCCAAGACCCTAAGGGATACAGAGAATTAACACGTAAAAAAGCCTTAAAAACTTTAGCATCAATCTTACCTGAAACAGCTTCACGGGTTAGGAATTCCATCACACTATAAGGGGTGAAGGCCTCACGATAAGAACGTTGAGAAATCATGGCACAATAAATATCCGCCACCGCAATAATGCGTGCATAAATATTAATGGTTTGCATCGAACGACCTTTAGGATAACCCGTTTTGTCCCCTCTCTCGTGGCAATGATAAGCCACCAACGGCGCACTTACAGGTAATTTTTTAACTTTTTGCAAAATATCAAGCGCATGGGCAGGGTGTTTGAAAATCTCTACCTTATCCATCTCTGTAAGCGGCGTTTTCTTTTTAAGGATTTCCATAGGGATACGCAACATTCCCACATCATGAAGCAAAGCTCCTATAGCTAACTCGTAAATCTGTTGCGAAGAAAACCCCATCGACAAGGCCACATTGACAGACACAATCGTACTTTTGATGGTATGACCGATCACAAAATTATCATCAAATTCATCCGACAGATAAACGCTATTCAATAAAAGCTCTTTGTCCCTCACTAGAATGTCCACCGTTTTTTTCGCAATCTCGTTCAAACCATTTGAGTCGCTGACAGTTTGTATTGCAATGCCATACAAAATTGTTTTTAGATCGGAAAAAGCTTGATTGTGAAACTTAACAACCACTCCTTTTTCTTTATCCGATCTTTCTGCCACAACATCACGTTTGAGCAAGCAATCAATCAGGGCATTTTTTTCGTCTGGAGCAAAACTATCTTTAAACTTTGACTCCAATCCATCCATGGTATCAGGATTAAAATGACTGCTGTCAACACTTTTAAAATCATCTCTGAGACTTTGAACAATCTCACTCTCAGGACCAGTACTTGTTACAGGTAACCGTTTGGCATCCAAACGACGTTTAAATTCTAAGGCTCTTTCCTCATCTTTTTTGATAGCTGTTTTAGGGCGCCGCAAATAAAGAATTGTTTCATTTTTTCTTTTGAGCTTTTCAACGGTACGCATTGTCCACACACTGCCGGATCTCAAAACGAGATGCCCCTCACGACTATACAAGGAGCGTTGAAGTTTGCCTTCTTCTTGAAAAAGATCTTTATTCTCAATGTCAATAGGCTTGTATTCCGTATTAAATAAAAAATCATCTATTTCGTCTGCACTAACCGCACATAGAAATTCCAACCCTGCTTTTTCCATTACCTCTGCACAGCCTTTGGGAATAACTTCATCTTTTTCAAAAATCTTCTGGCCTTTTTGTAGGTAAAGATGTTCGGGGGCTTTTGTCAACACCGCAATATCTTCCAGAAACATTTTTTTCATAGGTTCTCGATATTGCTTGACATATCAAATCCAAAAGTCGACCCCTTATCAACTTCACTCTCTAAAAATATCTGACCTCCATGCAACTCCACAATCAACTTAACAATCGATAGGCCCAAACCCGTACCTTCTATTTCTGCAGTTGTTGACGAATCAACACGGTAAAATTTATCCCACACCAATGATACTTGATCTGCTGGAATACCGATTCCTTGATCTTTGACACGGAATAAAACTTTATCTTCTTTTTTCTTAATTGACACGGTGATTGTCCCTCCCCTAGGAGAGTATTTTGCTGCATTGCTGATAAGGTTGTCAAATACTTGTTTGATTTTTAGCGGGTCGGCCATCACCTGACACTCTTCATTTTGACCAATGAACTCCCAATTCAAATGAGTGTTGTTGTTTTTTACGATATCAATTGACGTATTGATCAAGGGTGTCAAGTCACACACTTCTGGCTCAACGGTGATTTTATTAGATTCCAACCGAGACAAATCCAGTAAATCTGTAATCAAAGTTTTTAAGCGCACCCCTGATTGGTAAATAATATCCACAATCCCCGAGGCGTCTTCACCTATAGAATCTTTCATTGAAGTAAGATATTCAGAACCTGCCATAATGGCCGTGAGCGGTGTCTTGAGCTCATGGGAAACCGTATGAATAAACTCACTTTTCATATTATCTAATTCCCTTAAGCGCTGCACCTCTAAACTAAGGGATAAATCACGACAAATAAACACTAATCCTTGAAGATTGTTTTGCCAATCCTGTAACAAACTGGTAGACACGCCTATCACACTATTTTGGTAATTGAGTTCATGGTCTGCAGATGCTTTACCATTAAGCGTTTCAATCACAATGGCAGAAAAAAAATCGGCCACTTCGCTGGGAAACACTTCCTGATATCGTTCGTTCATCAATTTATGACTTCTCACTGAAAAGAGCATCTCCATATTTCCATTAACAGCCAAAATACGATCATCTTTATCAATAGCTAATATACCCAAGGGCACGGATTCAATCACGTTGTCCATCAAATCATGCAAAGATTGCACACGGTTCAACAGTGCCTTGGTATCTGCCATACTAGCGATCTCTCGCGCCGCGTTTTGCAAAAGATCTGAGAAAAATTTAGTCGATGTCTTTTCACCAAAAGTCACCCACATCAGAAAGATACCATGACCTTGCTCTCCTGACACGGGAAGAATAACCAAAGATTGCAAACCTTGATCTAAAAGTTTTTGTTCTTCAATAGGAAACAGCATCACTCCCTGATTGTCTACACTCCAACTAATCAGATCGATATCATCTTTTATACCTTCAAAATCAAACTCTGGTTTGGCCTTAAAAAATATTTCTTTGTATTCGCCGTCAATAGGCTCGTAATCTACACTTCGTACTGCAGACACATCGAGAGTATCCATAAAAATATCAGCCATCATATCGAAAGCTTCTTCAACAGATGCCGTTTTGTGCACCTCAGTAAATCTGGACTGAAATTTTGAAAAATTAGACAGTAAATTATGCAATAACTCTAATTCTTCATTGTCGTTTACGTTTTTTGTCATGTACTTTGCCTGATCAAATCAAAAAATGCTTCAGCCTTATTTAAACCCACCAGGGTTTCATCAAATAATTTGTCTAATATTTTAGCTCCCAAGCCTAGTTTGTCCCATACTTCCTTGTCAATTTCAGGGACAGTTTCATCCCCCCCATTACCAACCCTCAAACTACGTGCAATGATATCCGCCACATGAACAACATGTACCAAGGGTGCACTCTGTCTAGCGAGCAAGGGTTTATGATGAAAGCGCGTAACCGCCGAAAGATTTTCAGGCAATGCCCATTTTTTAATCAACCAAAAACCTACTCTGCTATGATCAATGTCCATCACCTCTTCTTCAACATCACGTATCCACACCATACTGCGTTTTTCAACGATACCTGAAATTTTAGAGCTTTCCTCTTTGAAACAAATCTCAATCACTAATTTACCTACGTCGTGAATCAAGCCAGCGATAAACGCATCATCCACTTCGCGCAAACCAAAATGTTTGGCCATTACTTCAGCACAAATCGCCGTGCCAAGGCAATGAGACCAAAATTCACTGATATCCAAATTAACTTCTCTACCTTTAAAAGCGTTGATTGTAGAGGTGGTGAGTGCCAAACTACGCACTTTTCTAAAACCCAAAATCACAATAGCACGAGAAATAGAATTGATTTGCTTAGGGAAACCATAAAAAGAAGAATTGACCAATTTCAATACATTTGCTGAAAGTGCTTGATCTTCTTGAATAATCGCAGCTACCGCTGGTGCCGATGTTGTGGGACTGGCTGTGGCCTCATTGATTTTTGTGATCACTGCAGAAAGAGTAGGTAATTCTGTGGTGCTCTCGACAATCTTTCTATAGTCATCTTCCGTTTTAGTTGTCATTTTAAATATTTTCTCAAACGGGGATCTCGTAAATAATGTTGTGTGATTTTTTTAATAAGAAGCATGTGAGAATCTTCATCATATTTTTCAAATTGAAGATTTAATTTAGATAGCGCAGATTCCCTATTTTTTTCATCAACACCGTTGGAATCTACCGAAGCATCATCCCCAACATCATCCCCTTCAATCCAAATCTCTTCCACTCCCCATTTGGCCAATCGTGATGAAAAGGTTAATTTGAGCTGATCTCCTGGCTTCAAGATTGACCGTCCCAAGCGGTCTTCAATCAAGCGCGCTACAACCATGCCATCAACCACATCTTCTACTTTTATTTTTTTCATAAAATCTTTGCAACTCTTATATTTATGCTATCTCTCAAAAGCAGGGATTTCAGCAGATTTTCCACAAAACTCATCAAAAACATAGATATTTTTTTGTATGCAAAGAGATAACGATGCATCTTCACATGAAATATTCAATTAAATCCTGTTAATTAAGTATTTTTCCAAATAAACAGAAATTAAATCAAGGTGGCTACAAGAACGAAATTTTCATCTGCAAGAAGTTGATTTTTGATGCTAGGAAGGATTATCCCCTTCATGGAATCTCTTTTACTGAGAACTTCAACGTTAATGTCCTCACATTGTTGTTGAATCACTGTCAAATCTTCCCCTGAATGAGTGTGAATAAAAAGAGGAAGTAGAGGTAATTTTTTTCTTATTTTACGCGTAAGTTGCACTCCATTGATTTCTCCCATATCGTAATCACTGATCACACAGAGAAGCTCACTGGGATTTTCGAGATTTGTAATTTGACTTAAAGCTTCTATCGCATTTCTAGCAATCAACACTTCAACGTTCGGAAACTCATAGGATAATAGGGTTTCGTACAACACCAATAACCCTTCTGAATCATCAACAATTAGAATCTTATGCATATTGTACCCCCTCATAAAAAATAGACAGCTTTAACTTGCGTAATACTGTCCTTGATTATTTATCGTATGATAAGTACAAAACATTTGACTAATTGTCACATTTTTATCGAAAAAAAAAACGGGAGAATCTCCCGTTTTTCTGCAAATCAATTATTAATTAAAACGATCAGCTAAAAAATGCCAATATTTTAGGGCCCACTTCCAAGGTAACCCCCAAAAACACCACACTCACCACACTCATCAACTTGATAAGAATATTGAGAGCTGGACCTGAAGTATCTTTAAAAGGATCTCCTACGGTATCACCCACAATAGCTGCGTGGTGATTTTCCGTTCCTTTGGCACAGACTTCTCCGTTAGCATTTTTGTATTCGCCAGATTCCACATATTTTTTAGCGTTATCCCAAGCACCACCAGCATTGGACATCATTACCGCGAAAAGAAAACCCGATGTCAAGGCACCAATCAACAAACCTAATACCCCAGGAACACCAAACAAACAGCCCACAACAATGGGCGTTCCAAAGGCCAACAAAGCTGGCATTTTCATTTCCTTTAAAGCGCCTTCGGTTGAGATATCAACACAACGACGGTAATCGGGACGAGTTTCACCCTCCATGATTCCGGCAATTTCTTTGAATTGACGACGCACTTCATTCACCATCACCATAGCCGCGCGTCCTACCGCTTCCATTGTCATCGCAGAGAACAAGAACACCACCATGGCACCTATAAAGGCTCCAGCGATCAAAAATGGATTTAGGACGCTCACGCCTACGTTGGTCAATGTTCTAGCTAAACTCAGATCATTAATCGCATCACTTAACGCTATCTGTTTCTCTGTTTTTTTCTCTGGATCTTTTTCATCTTTTTTGTCTATGATTTCAATAGCTGATTTTAAATCTTCATTACCAGCAACTTCTCTAACTGTCTTAGCATAAGAAGAGTTTTCAGATGAGTAATTCTTTATTAGTTTTTCGGCCGAATATCCAGAAAGATTAGACCTCAAACTCATCGTAAACACTGCCACAAAGGCCAAAGCCGTAAGCGCAGCCGAACCAATGGCAAAACCCTTACCTGTAGCCGCTGTGGTATTACCTAAAGCATCTAAAGCATCTGTTCTTTCACGAACGATGGGATCCAAGCCCGCCATCTCTGCATTACCACCGGCATTATCGGCAATAGGCCCGTAAGCATCTGTTGCCAGTGTCAGACCCAAAGTAGACAACATACCCACAGCGGAAATTGCTACACCAAACAAACCAAATAATTCTTCGCCTTTAAAACCACCGCAAAAACCATAAGATGCGAGAATACCCACAACCACAATCAACACAGGAGCCGCTGTCGAGCGCATTCCCAGTGAAAATCCACCGATAATAATCGTAGCCGCACCTGTATCAGACTGTCTCGCCAAGTCTTTAGTAGGTTGAAATTCAGCTGAAGTGTAGTACTCCGTTCTTTTACCTATAAAAATACCTGCCAGTAATCCAACAACCAATGAGCCAAATACATGAACACCACTGGGCAAATAGGCACCTAAACCAAAATTTTCAGGCAATCCAAATCGATGGCCATAACACAACACAAAAGCTACAACCGCAATCAACCAAGAAGCTCCACTCACACCACGGTGCAAAGACTTCAACAGGTCAGCCTGTGTGGCCCCATCTTTTGTTTTCACCAAGCTTTTACACAACAAGCTAAGAATAATTCCGAATCCAGCAAGCACTGCAGGAAAGGTAGCAATCTGAATCACTGCTTCTGCTTTATCAGCAACGGTAGCAGGTAATTTATCACTCAAATAAATAGCCGTAGCACCCAAACCGGCCGCCGCCACAATAGAACCATAATAAGATTCATACAAATCAGCACCCATGCCTGCAACATCACCCACGTTGTCACCAACGTTATCGGCAATGGTCGCAGGGTTACGAGGGTCATCTTCTGGAATACCGGCTTCAACTTTACCCACAAGGTCAGCACCCACATCGGCTGCTTTGGTGAAGATACCTCCACCCACACGAGCAAAGAGCGCCATCATACTCGCACCCATACCACAAGACACCATAATACTGGCTACTCTTTGAGGACTATCTTTAAGCTCTCCTAAATTAGAAAGGATCAATAGCCAAATGGAGTTGTCTAACAAAGCCAAACACACCACTACAAGACCCATCACCATGCCGCCTTTGAAGGCCACTTGAAGCCCGTCATTCAAACTTTTATTCGCAGCAGTAGCTGTTCTATTAGAAGCCGTTGTCGCTGTCCACATACCTATATAGCCTGCGAGGGCTGAAAAGACTCCCCCTGTCACAAACGCCGCAACCACAGCCCAATGTTCAATCATCCCCATCGCCAACAAAACACTAAACAGTACGATGCCAAATACAAAAAACACTGCAATGGTTTTGTACTGACGAGCAAGATAAGCCATCGCTCCATCTTGAACATGTTTTGCGATTTCTCTTTGGGTATCAGTACCCGGATCTTGCTTTTTCACCCAGCTATACAATTGGTAAGAAACAATAAGACCAATGATTGCAGAGATAGGGGCAATCCACCATATCATTGGCAATCCGAAGGCTAAGAACATCTGTGACTCCTTAATTTTTCTGACGTATTTGTCATAATTGTTTTATCGATCTAAAAAACAATTTAGTATCGTTTTTTTCTGTTTTTAATGTTTTATTATTAAATTAAACATCAAAAAATCCTTTTTTCCTTGTATTAGACCGAACATTTAATCGTATTTGCTTACCTTTTTCAACTCTCTGTCAGCGTCATTTTCAAATGTCATTCATATATTGTTTAAGTTTAAATAATGTGTGAGAATTGGTAAAAGAGATTTAGGGCTTTGACTCCTTCAATAGAGAAATTTTGTTTTCAAGGGCTTTAACACTCACCGGCCCCGTGTTCATACTCAAATAACCTTTAAAAACTTGTGGATTTTCTTTGAGAATATCCAGCATTTTTTCATAAGATCTCAGCCCCAGTGCACGATGTTTTTCGGCCCTGTTTTCAAATATTTCTTTTTGTTCTGGGTTATTGTCAAATTCAATTTTATTGTTATTCAGGGAAGATAAGGTATATCCGTGTATAAAATCGTGTGCTTTAGCCCTCATATGAGAAATCGCAAAAGTACAAGCTTCAACAGCGACAGCTTTCTCTAAATACTTCAATTCATCCAGAGAATTAGTTAATTGTAAGAGACCTGTCCAGTTGCCTCTCTGATCATACTTACTTGCTAAACGAAATATAATTTCTGCGTAAAAATTAATATTATTTGATGATATCTCACCAATGCATTGTTTGACCATCAGAGGGTCAGCACTGAAATGCTCCGACATCGTGACGCAGGAGTTGCGCCATTTTACCTTGCTTTCTTTACTTGGCTTCTTAGTCCAATTAACAAAATTTTCACACATCACTACTTTAGCATCTACTCGATCACTATATGTGTCCACCATATTTACTTGCTTTTTTAATGTCTCAACCCAAGCTTTCTTGGATAATTTCATTTTCTCTAATTGAGCTTCGGGATCATCTAAAGAATGAGCCCATTTTTCATACGCGTATTGATAGTTTTTAACATACAACCCAGGGACCTTAGGAAAATCTATCACTTTACGAAAATACTCTACAGCGACTTCATTGGGATCACGACCCTCAAATGTTTTTTTAAATAACTCATAACAACGGGCACCATGTTCACCCGTGAACTGTGAATTTTTCAAACATTTCTGCGTGATGATCCATGCATACTCGTTATATATTTTCCACACTTCTGGATGATTTTCGTTTCTCTTCATTGATTTTTCACACAGCTTTAGAGCATGATAAATCCAACTCCATTTTTCTTCACTACTGTGAAATTCCGCAGACACATCCATCGCTAAAGTACTCGCCGCAAATTTTGTTGAATCTAAAAAGGTAGGTTGCATTGAAGTGATCAAATCGTACACAACGGGAAGTTGTTCAATATTTTCTTTTATTTCATCTGATCGCGTATGTACCCATAAAAAATCAACAATCACACCTCGAAAACTAGACAAAATCATCGTTCCTAAAAATTCAATGGGATCCAACGCGCCTTTTTCAACGCGGATCTCGGCTCCCATCAGTTTTCTTTCATCCTTAATGTTAGTTGCCAATATCGTTTGAGCTAAAAGAAAAATCACCAACATAACAACAAACACATTTTTACTCTTCACGTCAAGAACTCCTTTCTTGAAATGATCAACGTTCCAAAAATCAACCAAGCCGTAAGACAAATAGCAAGCGAACGTAATTCTCTCCAAATCACATTCATAGGCACATATTCTCCCCTACTGATATAGCGAGGTAATGAAAAGTGCTCAAAGGTTGGTAGGCAAAACTTCAAAAAAGCAATCGTCTTAACCATCGCTTGTGCTGCCGGACTCTCTTCTTCAAAAGCATAGGTTTTATGACTGTGACCATTGTGCTGTTCTTCTTTAATAGTTTCTTGAAAAAAAGTTTTGGGCAATTCATCAAGTGCTTCGGCACTATGAGCAAACAGAAACAAGGTGCAACCCAGTAGCATAGAAGTGGGTGTTGATAAAAAGGCACTCACTATCAATGTGATGGCTGTCACAATACATATATTCAACAAAGTCACACCCAACCCGCGCCACATATTGGTTTGCAAATTGTAGGTCTTACCTTCTAGCCATATGTTACTCTCTCTCAAATAATAACTTGACTTGTTGGTATTTGCTGATCGTTTCAAGCTCACCTTTAATTGTGGTTGAGGGCTCACAGTTGTTGGATTGAAATCAAAATAATAAATTTTATTTTCATCCATCGTCTGTGTTGTGGATTCACCAGCCAATGATATTTCCATTTCATAACTACTATTTGGGAATGACTTTCTCAAATCAATCGCACAACGTAAACCATTCTCCGTAAAATCTTGTCCTACAGCATCACCCGACCATGTCATTGGCTCATCCCCGGCCAACAAAACAAATGTCTGACTTTTAGGCAATCGGGCTTTGCTGCCTAACGCAACAATCTGTAAACCTTTTACAGCAAAACCTTCTGGAATATCAAATGAAATGTATTCATCATTCACCCAGTCAACTTCAATGGCATCACCATGATCATGGTGATCATGGTGATCATGGTGATCGTGACCACTATGATCGTGATGCTCATGCCCCTCTTCTCGTGGATGAACAACCACGGTTTGAGTTTTTTCGTTTGCCTTCAGCTGATAAAAAATATCTTGTGTCTCCTCCCCCTCTTTTACAGCACTTGCACTCGGCATTTTCCAAGTTAATTTTTTTGCCCGTGTCACAATCTCTGGAAGCGTATAAACCCTCTTCACGCGGTAATGTTTAAGATCCACCAGCAGATTGTCACCCTTCAAATCCATACGAGGTGTGATTGTCATGCTCTCGGTTTTTGATCTTGCCGTCACCATCTTGTCTCGTTTGTCAACTGACACAAAAAATAGCAATATCATCAACGACAACACCGTCATCACATACATAAGGAATAAAATACTCCATATACCTATAATTTTTCCTAATAGAAATTCAGCTTTAGACAAAGGTTTGACAAAAACAAAATAAAGGTGACGGTTCGCTATATCTCGGGGGATTTGGCTACCAGCTAAGATCAAACCCGATAACAAAACAAAAATATTAATCCCATAATGCGTGACCGATTGTAAGGTTTTTATCGTAGTGAGTGCGCCATGATTTGCAAATAATTTGACGGTAATCAATTGCAAGGCCACAACAATCAAAACAGTGTATAAACTTTTAGATCTGAGTGATTCTAAAAAAGTGATGCGTGACACTGCTAAAACGCGAGTGAACAATTTAGTTTTCTTTCGCTATGGTTTCAAGAAACAATTGCTCAAGACTCTTGTGCGGGTGATTAACTTCAACTTTTTCAACACCTGTTTGTGACAAGATCTCTTTCCAGTCCACACCTTTAATCTTTTCTGTTTCTTTAAAACGTAATGTGATTTCACTTTGCACTTTCAACAAACTCTCAACCGAATCAAACAACACCCGTTTTCCTTCTATCAGCATGGCAATACGGTCACACACACTTTCCATGTCTGCCAAAAGATGTGAACAAACCAACACACTTTTACCCTGTTTTTTTTGGTCAAGAATAAGATTTTTAACTTCTTTAGTGCCCAAAGGGTCTAATCCGCTGGTGGGTTCGTCCAACAGCAACAATTCAGGATCGTTGATCATGGACTGTGCTAAACCTAAACGGCGTGTCATTCCTTTTGAAAACTCTTTCACAGGCGTATTGGCCACGTGGGACAACCCCACAAGCTTTAACAAATGATGAATACGTTCATCTAACTCTTTTTTTGAAAATGAGAACAACCGGCCAAAAAACAGCAAGGTTTCATAAGGCGTTAAAAATTTATAAAGGTAGGATTCTTCAGGTAAAAATCCCAATCGAGCTTTGACCTTAAGAGAACTAGGATGTTGACCAAAAACGCGTACAGATCCACTACTCGGTTTAAGAAGACCTAATAAAACTTTGATAGTTGTCGTTTTACCAGCCCCATTAGGACCAATCAAACCAAGGACTTCTCCTTTTTGTAAATCCAAAGTGAGATTGGTGACAGCTTGTTTTTTGGAACGACCCCAGAAATCTTTATAAATTTTGTTGAGTTGCTTTATTTCGAATATAGGTTCCATTACAAAAAAAGCCCTCCTCTTATAGCTTATGAGAGCTGATTATAGCAAAATTACTCAGCAGGCGCCATAATTCTGTGTAATCTTTCCAAGGCTTCATTTTCAATTTGTCTCACACGTTCACGGGTGAGACCCATTTTTTGGCCTATTTTTTCTAAGGTAAGAGGATCTCCTGTCTCAAGTCCATATCTTAATTTCAGGATACTGCTTTCCCTTTCGTCAATCACAGCCAACAGCCCCTTCATTCTTTCAAGTTCTTCTTCATTAAAAAGAATTTCTTCTGCGGTAGAAATAGATTCATCTTTCATAATTTCAGTGATCGAACCAAATTCATCGTTACTCAAACTCGATGTCGTCCCTTGGGCACTCAAAATGCGTTTGATTAATTTTATTTTTTCTTTAGGGATATTGAGACGCTCAGCAATTTCCATAGGCGTGGGTTCAGATCCAATTTCTGAAGTGAGTTCTTGAAAAGTTGCCTTCCACTTCGCAATCAATTCAACCATATAAGCGGGAACGCGAACCGTTTTAGTTGTATTGATTAACGATCGACGAATGGATTGCTTGATCCACCAGATAGCGTAGGTAGAAAAACGGGTACCGAAACTAGAATCAAAGTGTCCAACGGCCTTAAGCAGACCAATATTACCTTCTTCAATCAAATCCATAATATGCATGCCTCTTCTGGAATATTTTTTAGCAACATGCACAACCAAGCGTAGATTACAACGAATCATTCGGTCTCTGGCTTCTTCGTCCCCTTGTTTAATACGATCGGCCAATTCTTTTTCTTCATCGGCCGTCAACAGTGTGTAAATATTTATTTCTCTAAGGTACACATCAAAAGTGTCTTCTACTTTTGTCATTATTCTACCGTCACTGACTTGGCTAAATTTCTTGGTTGGTCTGGGTCTTCACCTCGAGAAACAGCAATTTCATAAGCTAAAATTTGCAAGGGAACGACACTTAATGAAGGTGTTAATTCTCTTTGAATGTTGGGTACTCTAAATGACCAATCCGCCAAATCGTCCTCCAATGTGCAGTCGTCGCTGGTAATCATGAATATCTTACCACTTCTTGCACGAATTTCCTCTAAGTTAGAGGACATTTTTTCTTCCATGCCATCTTTAGGGAGTAATGCAACGGTGAGCATCTTTTCATCAATAAGAGCAATCGGCCCGTGTTTCATTTCCCCACCCCCATAACCTTCTGCATGTAAGTAAGTGATTTCTTTAAGCTTTAAAGCCCCTTCGAGGGCCGTGGGCAAACCAAAACCTCTTCCTATGTAAAAGTAATCGTTAAAATAAGAAAATTTCTCCAGCAATTTTTTAAGTTGGTCATAACGTTGTAATATTTCCCTAATTTTTTCAGGAACTTTTCTTAAGTTCTCAAGGTAATTCTCCATATCCCAGCCTGAGGGCAATAAAGATTTTTTTTCTGAAAGCCACGGCCCTAACAATTGCAACACTGTCAACATTGTACTGTAAGCTTTAGTTGACGCCACACCCACTTCAATTCCTGCTTGCATCAAAAGTCTCATTTGTGCTTCGCGTACCAATGTTGCGTTTTTAACATTGGATATGACACAAGTGACTGCACCCAACGCCTCCGCTTTTCTAAGTGCATAAAGTGTATCAATAGTTTCGCCACTTTGGGTGATGGCAATCACCAACGTTGAGTTTGTTATAGGTGGTGGAAAAGAATGGAATTCACTAGCCAACACAACCCGTGCCTTAATGCCAAGGGATTCAAAAAGATACTGACCAACCAAACCTGCATTGTAGGCTGTGCCACAAGCCACAAAAAAAACTTCATCTATTTGTTTGAGCTTTGTTTCATCCAAATAACCAGAAAAATCAATCTTACCCTCTTGATTCAGGTAAGTTTTGAGCGTGCGCTCCACCACATCTGCTTGCTCATAAATTTCTTTGAGCATGTAATGAGGGTAACCTTCTTTTTCAGCTTGCTCGAGCGTTTGTGTTATTTTTGAAAAATGGGGAGAAACGTCTTGGCCTTGAAAATTGCATACTTGTATATCATCTAATCGAATACCGGCGATTTCTCCATCTTTCAAATACAGCACTTCTTTCCCATGACCAAGGATTGCTGGAACATCGCTGCCAAAACTATATCCTTCCATTCCTTTTGCTACAAGAAGTGGCGAACCTTTTCTTGCAGCCCACAATTCATCAGGCTGTTGGCAATCCATCACCACAAAGGCATAGCTGCCTGTAATCTCTGAAGTTAGCTTGATAACTTTGTCTTTCACACTCAAATTATCATCGTAGCTGGCCAACAGCATCGGTAGAATTTCTGTGTCCGTGTCACTTAAAAAAGTAAAACCTTTTGTTTGAAGATTTTTTTTGATTTCTCTATAATTTTCGATAATACCATTACACACCACGTGGTACCTGCCTGTATTATCCTGATGGGGATGAGAATTCACTTCCGTAGGAGAGCCATGGGTGGCCCATCTCGTATGTCCAATTCCAATTTTACCTAGACAAGGAAATTCTTTATGTGCTTTGAGTAAGGCATCTATTTTGCCTGAACGTTTTAAAGTGTGAGCATTACTCTGATTACAGGTGCTGATACCCGCACTATCGTATCCGCGGTAAGTCAATCTTTCTAAAGCTGGCAACAAAATAAGAGATGCTTCTAATTCACTCACTGTCGCAATAATTCCACACAAATTAAGCCCCCAAGCTCACTTTTTACAATTTGTAACTTTACTTACTGATAATTGTCCTAATTATCTTCTTCTCGTCAATCGATGAATACTCTAAAACTTGCGATTTTGATTAAAAAATGCGTGTTGCGACAAAAAATATCGTTTTCAGACAAAAAATAAGGCCTGAACAGCAGATGTTCAGGCCTTATAACAGTCAATAATGTGATTTTAACTTAAATTATCGCATACTTAGGGATATTCTTCTTTCTTGGCGATCCATCTTGATCACCGTTACTTCAACAGTATCTCCTTCTTTGATGACATCACTTGGATTATCCACTTTATCCTCAGACATTTCTGAAATATGAAGCAGGCCCTCCAAACCATCTTCCAATTTTGCAAATGCCCCAAAATTAGTAAGCTTGGTAATCGTTGCATTAGCCACTGAGCCTAGAGGATACTTTTCGGGAATTTTGTTTTCCCAAGGATCTTCATCCATTTGTTTTAATCCTAAAGCCACACGATGTCGCTCTTGATCAATGTAAAGTACTTTAACTTCTACTTCTTGATCTTTTTCCAACATCTCATTAGGCGCATTTACTTTTTGCGTCCAAGACAAATCTTTCACATGAAGTAGGCCATCAACACCAGGATCCAACTCAATAAAAGCTCCGTAACTGGTGAGATTTCTAACAATACCTGTCACAATAGTTCCTGGAGCGTACTTGGCTTCAATTTCTTCCCATGGATCACCTGAGGCTTGTTTCATGCCAAGAGAAATTTCTTTTTTCTCAAGATCAACTGCCATGATAACAGTTTCAATTTCATCACCCACATTCACCACATCTGTTGGATGGGCAATACGCTTGTCCCAGCTCATTTGTGATACGTGAACCAAACCTTCAACCCCTTCTTCAATTTCAACAAAAGCTCCATAGCTGGTCACGTTAACAACCTTACCATTGATTTTGCTGCCAATGGGAAAGCGCGCTTCAAATGTTTCCCAAGGACTGTCAGATTTTTGCTTGAGTCCCAAAGCGACACGTTCAAGGTCGTGGTCAATTTTAAGAATCTTCACGTCAATCTCTTGATCAATTTTCAACATTTCACTTGGGTGATTGATGCGTCCCCAACTCATATCTGTGATATGCAGCAAGCCATCAATACCACCAATATCAACGAAAGCACCGAAATCGGCAATGTTTTTAACTGTTCCCTTAACAACGTCATCCACATTGATCTTGGTGAACAGTTCAGTTTTCTGACTGTGCCTTTCATCTTCAATCAATTTACGGCGAGACACCACAATATTACGGCGACTTTCATCAATCTTAATGATTTTGCATTCGATCTCTTTATTAAGAAAAATACCTATATCGGGAATACGGCGAATATCAACCTGTGACGCAGGTAAGAACACAGGCACACCCACATCCACCAGCAAACCTCCACGAATTTTACGTGACACTTTACCTGTGATATTATCATCTTCTTTATAATGAGTGATGATATACTCCCAACCTCTGATGCGATCCGCTTTCTTTTTAGAAAGTACGATCAAACCTGTGTTGTCTTCAAGTGCATCCAAAAGCACTTCAACGTCCGCACCCACTTCGGGGGTTTGTCCATCAAATTCTTCTAGAGAAATCCGACCTTCTGATTTGTAACCCACGTCAACAACAACGTCGTCGCGGATAACACGTAGGACTTTACCAATCAAAATACTTCCTGTTTGAAATTTCTGACTAATATCGTCAACGGCACCTACAACATCTTCTGTTGACTTGCCATCAAGGACCTTATCTATTTCAGACTCGATATCCTTATCTAGCATTTCATATAATTTATAATCTAACATTGTTTTTCCAATTTGTTAGGATCTCCGGCTTAGAGATCATATTTAATCAATTACAGCCCCTGTAGCCTCAGGAACCGAGCGGAAGGACAACCCCTCTGCTTTTTAACGTTTGTTTTATATAGTTAAGAGCCACCTCTTTTGTTTCGTTCAAGTTGAGCTTGGAGTTATCTAAAAGAAAAGATCCCTCTGCTTGTCTTAAAGCACCCACCGGTCTTTCACGATCCGATTTATCCCTTAAAGACATATCTAATGAAAGAGCTTTTAACTCCTCCTCATTTAATTGTTTGCCCTTAGCTTCCATTTGCCGTTGGCGTCGTCTCACTCTCTCGTCAAAATCTGCGACAAGATAAATCTTTACCGGTGCATCGGGAAACACTTCCGTTCCCTGATCTCGACCTTCAGTGACTTTCCAGCTAGTCGTGCAAATCTGATGTTGCCACTCCCCTAAAAACTCACGCACTCGTGGCAGATCAGCCACCAATTTGATCTCCCGGGTCAGATCTGGGTCTGACAATTCAGAGGTGATCTCCTTGTCTCCAAAATACAAGCGACAACCATCCGCCGTTTCATCCAACCTAAGCTGAGCCTTCCTCAAGGCCTCACAAATTTCTGCTTCACTTGCTTTTTGCAGCTTAGCATAACGCATCACCCATGTAGAGGCCCTGTACATCGCTCCTGAATTCATGACGCCAATTCCCAAATCAATGGCAAGACATCCTGCTAAAGTTGTTTTTCCTGCCGCTGCAGGACCATCCAAGGTGATAACATTGCTACTCATATTTATTCGTGGCATATTTTATGTGGCTTATTCAACAAAACAAAGCGGGAAAAGTCTTTTTTAGTATAATAATCCTTTATTTTTAACAAATATAACTACAGAAGGTCGTTTATTAGTCTATGAAATACCGTGTTTGGGCTGAAATCAGTACAGGAAAACTTGAAGATAATTGCCGCCAACTAATTAAAAAGGTTGGTGGTAGCTCTCAAATGATGATTGTGTGCAAAGCTAATGCTTATGGGCATGGCGATGCCATTGTTCTGGAAGTGGCTAAAAAAGTAGGTGTCACACGGCTAGGGGTGGGTGATTCTTCTGAAGCCCTCTCCCTCAGAAATTTAGGCTGGGAACATCAAATTTTGGTACTGGGTAGTTTGATTGATGAGGAACTGATGTCCGTGATTGAAGAGAATATTGATATCACCGTTCATAGTTTGTCCAAGTTGGATTTTTTAGATGGACTCACTCAACAGCTCAAAAAAACACTGCGTGTGCACCTTAAAATAGACACCGGCATGACTCGCTTTGGTACCGGGCTATCTCAAATCTCTGAAATGGCCAAACATATTATGAAAGCTCCTTACTTAGAATGGGCAGGGCTTTCAACACATTTCGCTTCACCTGACAATGGTGAATACTCTTCACAACAATTAACAAAATTCAAACAAGTGATTGAACAACTGCAGCCTTTGCCTGAAGGAGTAGATATCCATTCTTCCGCCACCAAAGCCTTTTTGAACCAAAACAATTCTCGTTTTGATTTTATACGTTGCGGTTTAGGGGTGTATGGCATTGATGCCCAACTTTCTTTTGAACCTGTTCTTTCTTTGTATAGTCAAATTATTTTTATTAAAGATGTTCCTGAAGGGACCAGCGTTGGGTACAACGGCGACTATACCTGCAAACGAGCAACCCGTTTGGCCATCATTCCCATTGGTTACTTTGATGGTTTTCGTTTTGTTTTCGCTAACAAAAGTCATATCCTTATCAAGGGTCAAAAAGCTCTCGTTAGAGGACGTGTTTCTATGGACTACACCACGGTGGACATCACAGACATTGCTGATGTGCAAGTCGGTGACAAAGTCACCTTAATCGGCCAAGACCAAGATGAAAAAATCACCGTTTCAGATTGGGCAAACTGGGCCGACACCACCTCTTATGAAATAACCTGTCTGTTAGGAAATCGAGTCAAACGTGTTGCTATTCCTTAAAAAAATTAAAAAACCCGCTTTGATCACCTTTTTCATGCTGGGATTAGCTCGAGCCCTTCTGCAGCCTATTTATCTCAACACCAAAATCCAAGAGAGTTTTGACCAATTATTTCCAGGGAAATTTAAGTTGGATTCTCTATCTTTCGATTTCAAAGGGCAACTGCATGTACGTAATTTTCAAATTGTGGAAAACAACAACACCCTAATCAATGCCAACAATGTCCATGTTGATTTAAAATTTTGGCCACTACTTTTTGGTGATTTGCATGTCACAAAAATTGATATCGATAACGCCACCTTCCGTTGGCCCAACAACGATAAAGGGCAACCCTTATGGTTTGACGTTTTCAAACGCAAGGACAGCAGCCACTCGACACCGCAAAAAAAATCTCGCCTTGTGCTTGATGCCAAAGTTAACGTAGAGCGACTCAATGCGATTTATGACATTCCCAAAAGAAAAAAAGGCAGCACATTTATCCAAAAAAACACCTTCAGTGTTGTGGATGGCGAAATTAAAGATGCCAACATATTTTTGAAAGATAAAAACCTCACATGCACCGTTCCCATTCACTGTCCTGCACTCAATGTTGAGCTGTCTTTTTTCAACAAAATGGATGAATTTAGTTTCGAAATCAACTCTCCCGAGGTTTACTGGAACAAAAACTTGAGCCGTTCAATTGGTCCACAAATATCAAAGATAATTGATTTTTTAAGACCTATGGGAGCCTTCAAACATCAAATGAGATATGTACTAAATCGTAAAACACAAAGCAGCCAATGGACGATGAGTTCACAACCTTATACACCATCACATGCAACCTTGCTCAAGCCGACCCTACAGCCATTAGGCTTTAACATTCCTTTAACCATAGAAGGAGGAGAGCTTAATTTAGATGAAAATGGCCAAGCCCTAGTACAGGGGAATGGCATACGTTTTCGCTATAAAAATTTCAATGGTAATACATTTATCAAAGGCTGTTATTATCTGGCTGAAGGTGTTTCTTCTATTTACATTGATGAAATTGACGTGAGTAAACCTGATATTGTGCAAGGATTGCCCCCCCATATACTCAAGATCATCAAAACCCTTGATCCTGATGGACCTGTCTCCGTGGAGATTCATTATGATCATGACAGCCCCGAATATTCTGAAATAAAAATTCTCTTCAAAGACCTTATTCTAAGAGCCATTTCCCCCAAGCTCAGCAAATTAACCGGGGAAGTTAATTTGAAGGCCGATTTTAAAAACAACCATTTCCGCGGCTACGCTCAACTTTCTTCCATGGAATGTCTTGATATTCAATTTGGACCTGAAATCAACCTACCTGTGGTAATCACAGATGAAAAGATTGAATTAGGCGACAAACAAAACTATCCCAACAAACCTGGCATTGATGCCCGTGGAGGATGGGCTTACGCAAAGGGATATATCCTTATTAACACTCAGGAAAAAATCATGGAAACAAAAATAGATTTTTCGGGTATTGACCTCAAACAATTCCAATCCTACATCAACATTCCCACAGACAGACTTGAACTTAAAGGTTTTGTTTCGGGAACTTTAAATCTCACAAAAAATACGGGCATCGAAAACAAACACGACGACGACTTGGGGGATCTAGTAGTTTATCTGGATACAGATGACAAACGAGGTATTAATTGCAAAACCTCTTTACCCGTCTCATCTTTCTTAGACATCGTATTTGATTGGACTAAAATCTTCAAACCAGAGGAAGATAACAACCAATACATCAAATCAGGGAAAGTGACATTTGATCTCTTCCCACATAAAATTGAGATCAAAAAAATGAGCTCTTCTCTTAAAGGAGAGCCTTTCAATTTTGGCCTTGAAGGAGACATCCGATTCAACCAAACAGGCCATATCAAACTTATCCCCGCTTTTACTGACACCTTTGGAGCTATCACTACTATTGTGACACTTGGTTTGTTGGACAAACTAGTCAACAAGGAAATCAAATGGGACGCCGATACGATCTGGATAGACGGTGAAATCGTTTGGCAAGCCAAAAAATGACCTCTTCCCCCATCTGCATTCTCAGCGATGCCCATCATATGCCCAACGAAACGAATACCTGGCAGTATTTTATCACCTTGCTCAACAACCTACCCAACAATACTACCCTCATCACACTAGGAGATTTTTTTGACTTCTGGTACCGGCCTGTCAAAGACCATCAAAAAAATTATGGAGCACTACTAGGGGCCATAAAAAATGCAACCACCAAGGGTATAATCATTCACTTTATTGTGGGCAACCGTGACTTTTTCTTCACACAAGAGGACGCTGACAACTTAGGTATTACCCTACAAGAAGAGCCTTTCCGTTATCATTATGATGGTGAAAAACTATGTTTTCTCCATGGAGACTTACTCCTCACCCAAGATCACGCATACCAAAAATTCCGCAAATTTATCCGACAAAATTGGATTGCGACCCTATCACGCAACTTACCCTATGCCTTGGCCGATTTTATTGTGAAGAGAATTAGAAAAAAAACTCAACAAAACAAGACCACAAAGCCCATAGATCAATTCACCGTTAACCTACAAGAAGCTTCACACTACCTTCAAAACGATGACTTTCTCATTTGTGGTCATACCCATATCCCTCTCGAAGAAAAGCTGCCCACAGGAAAACTAAGGGTTCTCCCAGCCTATGGTGAAAAAGGGGAATATCTTTATAAAGAACCAGGAAAAGACTGGGAATTGAAAAATGGGGATGTCTAATTTTTCGGATATTGCCGCGAATGCTCTGTTAAAAAATTTCGTTCTGCCTCACTCAAACTCGACATACCTTCTTTTGAAATTTTCACCAACAGTTGATCAATTTTCGCTCTGATTTCCATCTCATTTTCTTTTTTCTTAAACTCTTGCTTTTCTCTAGATTTATTCTGTCTTTCCCGCACAAAAGACTCCCACAAGCCTGCGCCCTGCGAGAACATGCCTCTTGCCTTAATCTCCGTCCAAGCAATAAAGAAAAAATAACCTCCAAAAAGCATTAAGAAGATTTCAGTTGACAGCAATCCAAGAACTAACAAACCTAGACTGGAAACTAATGTGACCTTTAAAGCTATTATTCTTGATGTATTTGAATTAAATTTCAACTCCAACAAATGTTGCAATACCCATCCCCCATCCATTGGCAATGCGGGAATAAGGTTGAAAATTCCAAGTAACAGACTCCATTTAGCCAAATCCAATAAAAATATACTCAAGAAAGAAGGCTCTGTTATTGGGCCATTTAAAAGATCATTAAAACCAACGCCTAAAACGCCCAACGCAATAACAGCCGAAACAATATTGGCTAAAGGTCCTGCAAAAGCAACCAATGCACTTTGAGCTGATGAAAGTTGCCCACTGTAAGACGCCATTCCCACAAAACCAATTGAAATATTGTTAACACGAGCTCCCTTTGATTTTGCCATGAGCGCGTGCCCTAGTTCATGCAAAAGAACCGTTGTGATAAGAGCCAAAGCTCCTGCCATTCCAGAATTTCCCTGTGCTCCGATAAAACACAGTAAAAATATCGTCCAGTTGGTAACAACTTGTATACCTGCAATTTTAAATAAGGGGAAAGACGAGCCAAACATTAAAAATCTGTACCCACTTCTAATCTCACGTAAGGACCATCAAACTTGACATCAATTTCACCATGATCGATTTTTCCCTTCGCTTTAAATTGACGATACCCTACGGCTACTTTCAGCCTCTCTGAACCAAGACCAGAACGACCATATTGATCATTGAACTGATGATCATAGCCGATTTCCCCCATCAGGTCATGCCCCTTAACCTCATCTAGCCAAGACATATATTGAGCCTCCAAACGGTAATAAAAACTATCTGTCACATTAGCCACATAACGCCATCTCAATGAGGGCATCAAAGCATCCAATTTTTCTGTAGCGCGTTCGGTCGAGTTAATAGAGAGTTCTTGACGCAAACCAACCAAGCCCACACCTATATCCCCTGCCTCACTACTCTCATAAAACATGGCTTGTAATACAGACACTTCATAGCTAGAACTCACATTACCTGTAAAAGTATAAGGGCCAAAAAACTTACTTGGCGTATTGAAACTTCCTGAATCATCCCAATTCATGTATTCCACCCAAAATCCCGTGGAACCTTCGACATAATCAAGATAATACCAAAGCTGACCTACCTTACTGTCTTCAATGTCAATTGATTCATCCACTTCTGTTTCAAGGCGACGCGTATCCCTACCGTTTTCTAAGAAAGTGACACTCTGATCTGCCTCCATGTAAACAACCCCACCTTGTATAAGTGCTTTTTTCTTTTGACCCGGTAGATCCATCATCAGTACCGACAAAACGATTCCAAACACAAGTGCTAACGCTAACTTTATTATTTTCATAGCCTCTATACCTCTATACGACAAAATGCTAAGCATATTATTTAAATTCCTGAACCAAACACAAGCCTCACTCTTGACAGAAGCCAATCTATTTCAATACAGTGACAATTGAGAAGAAAAGAAATTCGAGCTTAAACGCTCAAAAAAACTAGAATGGGAGAGGGATCAATGACTAAACGTGTCATTCAGACGGATTTATTTGCCGCATTTAAAGAATCTCAACAGTTGGCTGAACAACAATACGGCCAAAAACGTAAGATTCACATCGAAGGAACTAGCTTACGACAAGCTCAAGAATACGACACAACAACCGATCAAGCGGGTTATGAGGTTATTATTGCCAAAAATACCGCACCTAAGGTGGTCGCAACCCCAAAGGTTCAAACTGTCGCAACAACACCTATGACAGTGAATGTTCAAGAAGCCACAAGCACCAGCGAGCCTCAATCCGTTCGCATCATGCCACAGCCTGAAATCAAAATAGTCGAAGCTCCCGCCCCCATGCCATCAGAGCCTCCTGTTCAACCTATACAAATGGCAGAAGTTCAAGCTCAGCCAATTCAACAAGTGGCTCCGGTTCAAGAAGAAACCACTCAAATACCTTCAGAATCAGAAATTAAATTAATAAAAAGCGTTCTAGAAGAGAAAACCGCCCCTCAAACTGAGGAACCTGAAATTGAATCTGAAGTAGAACCTGAACAGCCACGCATCACAATTGTTAATCATGCTCCCCAACGTAAAAAGTTAGTGGCACGCAAAGACGCTGAATTAAAACAAAATCTCAACAAACTTAATAAAGTAGCTCAAGGCGATATAGAGCGTATCACTATCACAAACAATGTACGCAATCCACTTAAAACAGTAAAACAAACTTCTCCTACCACAGTGAGCAAAGAGCCTCAAAAGAAACAAACAGTGGCGCCCAGCATCGCTCCTTCCACAAATAGCAATACCAAAAGCAACATTTTAAAAGCATCTGTTATCTTAGCTATTGTATCATTGGCTGCTATTATTAGCTTTAACAACAATGACCTTGAAGTAAAAGACCCTATAACTGAAACAGATCAAACGAACGTTTCACTGAAAAATGCCAACAACCTCACAACAACACCTAAAGTTGCTAATGACAAAACTGTCAAAAAACAGGTTGTTAAAAAAACGCCGCAAAATAAAGTTGAAGCAGATCCTATTATCGCTATTTCCACCTCAACAGGTAAAAACACTCTACTTCTCTGTTCCGGCCTACGCAGCAGAAATGCCGATAAATTAAAGGCTTTTTTAGAATCTCATGAAGTTGTTCGAGCAAATGGCTGGCAGGTTTTCATGCAGAACACTAATATTTATGTAGGTCGTTTTGACAATAGAAATGACATTTCCTTCAAAAAATGTGAAAATTTCTGTAGAAATCTTGAATATGAAGGTCGAAAGCAATTCAAATCAGCTATGTTCTTTCCCTTACCCCAAAGAATCATCGATAGGACCAAATAATCTTCTAAAAGGGCAGAGGTTCAGACCCCTGCCCTTTTTCATATCAATTAATCAATTTCGCTTGAATCCTTATTTTTGTAACGTTATCATATGGACTTTAAAAATCGGAGAAATCAAATGAGTGTTCATAAGTCTCTAAAAACAAAAGGTTTGGGTACAAAACATCGCAATGTATTATCCAGACAAGAACGCATTGAAAAGCTACGTGAAGCGGGAACCTATGACAATGCAACTTCATCACCTTTCGGTCTTGCAAAAGTGCGTAGCATCAAAATCAAGTAATTAAACATTGTCATCAATCGTAAGCTCTGAAATTCTAGAAAATATAGACCGATCCTCATGGATTCGGAAAATGTTTGAGGCTGGCAGCGAACTCAAACAACTTTTAGGTGCTGAAAATGTGTATGACCTTTCATTAGGCAACCCCGTCATTGAGCCTCCGGCAGAATTTTTCAGCGCGCTTCAAGAGCTCTCTCAAACGACACAAAAAGGCTTACACCGTTACATGCCCAATGCTGGTTTTGATGATGTTCGTGAAACAATAGCAAAGGATCTCAACAACAAACAACTCTTAACAACAACTAAAAAACACATCACCATGTGTGTCGGTGCCGGTGGCGGTTTGAATGTTATTTTAAAGGCCCTTCTCAACCAAGGTGATGAAGTCATCGTTCTCGCTCCCTATTTTGTGGAGTATCTTTTCTATATAAAAAACAATGGAGGACAAGCCGTCACGGTCAACACGGATTGCAGTTTTGATCTGGATATAAGCGCCATCGCAGAAGCGCTCAATAAAAAAACACGAGCTATTCTTATTTGCTCACCCAACAACCCCACAGGAACCATTTACAGCAAAGAAAAGATTGCCTCCTTACACGACCTACTTCATCAACACAATAAAAAGATCGATCAGCCCATTATGCTGATCAGTGACGAACCCTATAGAGAACTCTATTATGGAACGGACCCATTACCGTCTACCGTTTATAACTATCCCCACTCAGCCATTGTTTACAGTTGGAGTAAATCGCTCTCCATACCCGGTGAACGCATTGGTTATATCGCCCTCAGTGAAAACGTAGGAGACGAACGACTATCTGAAGCCATTATTTTTTGCACACGTATTTTAGGTTTTGTTAATGCACCCGCAACAATGCAGCTTATTGTGAAAAATCTTATTTCTTGCACCGCTCCCGTGGAACATTACCGCAAATTACGAGATAAACTATACAAAGGCCTAGAACAATTGGGGTTTGAATGTATTCAACCTATGGGAGCCTTTTATGTTTTCCCTAAAATACCCGACAACTATACCGATGACATTGCTTTTGTGACAGCCGCACAACAACAGGCCGTTTTATTGGTTCCTGGTAGTGGATTTGGTTGGCCAGGCAACTTTAGAATCTCTTATGCCGTTGACGAATGGGTTGTAGATGGAGCTCTCAAAAAAATGTCTTTATTACTATAAATTACATTTATTTTAGAAAAATGTCAAATTTTCTCTGATTATAAGGTAAATTAAATAATCATGAGGTGCTTATGAATTCCAATTTGTCCTACAAAATATCTGATAATGAACTCACTATAAAGATCCCCAACCCCTTCCCCATCAATTTTAGCGAAGATGTGGTTCACATCACGAGTATTACCAATAACAAAATTGACAAATTATTGATTGATTTTTCAGAACCTGTTGAAATCAGCATGGCCAATCTCAATGAATTAGCACGTCTCAGAGTTCTTTCTACTTTTGAAACCATATTCATTCAATTTATTAATGTGCCTTCACAAATCATTTACAAAATGACAAAAGCTTCTTTGAACCGTTACTACTCCATTGAAAACGGTGATGAACACAATTCACAGGCAAACAAATCAGCTCATTGCCCCAGCTGTGGTGAAAACTTAGACGACCTGGTAGCCCCTTTAGAGCATAAGGCGGAAGAACTCGCACAAGTTCGCACACAACTCATACACTTAGAAAAACTCAACTCTATTGGCCAATTATGTGCAGGTGTCGCCCATGAATTCAACAATATCATGGCCAGCATGAAAGGTTTTGCACAACTGGCCTTAGAATCAAAAGATCCAGACATCACCATTAAAGCTTTAAAAATTGTGGACGAACAAACAAACCGTGCTGAAAAAATCACAACAGGGTTATTAAGTTTTTCAAGAAAAAAAAGTGCTCGAAAAATACCCTGCCATATCAATGAACTTCTTGAAAAACAGTTGTTTTTACTAAAAAACCAACTGAACATTCGGGAAATACAATTGTTCAAAAAGCTGTCACCCCTTCCAGAAACACTGGCAGATCCCAGCCAATTGGACCAAGTGTTTTTTAATTTATTTACCAATGCCATCCATTCCATGCAAGATAAAGGGACTCTTACGGTTGTTACAGAATGTCTAGAAGATAATATAATAATACGAATCTCTGACACAGGTTGTGGCATGTCTCAAGATGTTATTGATCGTATTTTCGATCCATTCTTCACCACCAAAGGCGCTTTAGGGGGAGGGGATACCTGTGGCACAGGATTAGGCCTTTCAATTTCACAAGGCATTGTCATGGGACACGATGGTGATATCAAAGTAGAAAGCAAGGAAAATAGCCACACCACGTTCACTATCACCTTACCTGTGACGAAAAAAACCACAATACCTCTTAAGGATATTGCACCGAAAAAAAGAAAAATTATTGATAAAATGGAAAAATCAAAATCGATCTTAATTATCGATGACGAAAAAAATATAACCGACATGCTCTTACATTTTTTAAATTTTAAAGGCCACCGAGTAACTGTCGCTCAATCCGCAGCCGAAGGTATTGAATCTTTCAAAAACGATCCTGCAGACATAGTACTATTAGATATTGTGATGCCCGGCATGAATGGCGCAGACGCTTATATTGAACTGAAAAAGTTAAGCAAAGATATTAAAGTTGCAGTCATTACTGGCCACACAGGAAAACATTTGGAAAGTCTTCTAAATGCGATGAAACAAATAGGTACCATTGAAATAATTCGTAAACCTTTTGACCTTAAATTCATCAGTAATTATGTAGCTTCTATATAAAATTAGGTAATTATTATTATTCTTTTTTAGTTTTTTTTACGGTTACTCCAAACTTTGAATCTTTAAAGGCCTTGACAATATCTTCATCAGAAGCGCCATCCGTTTTAACCACAACCACTGCTTCTTTTTTCTTAAGATCTACTGTTACTGTCTCTACACCCGGCAGAGCTTTAAGTGTTTTAGTAACACTTGGCGTTCATGCCATTTCTCATTTCATTCCGGTAACCAGTAAGGTCACCGTTCTGGTTGTAGCTTCTTCAGCATAACTCTGGCCGATAGTCAGTAAACAAGTAGATAAGAGAAAAAGTATTATTCCTATATTCTTCATGCCATTACTCCTTAAAAAAAACAAAGAAAACTAAATACACTTAGCTTTCTTTGTTTGCTTAAATAATCTCAACCTACTTTTGCACCTTCTTTAGGCTTAACTCCAAAACCAGCAGCTTTGATGGCTTTCGTGATATCTTCTTCTGAAGTACCCCCATCTTTTTTGACGCTGACAACAACTGTACTTTTTTTGCAATCAACGACAACTTTCTCTACACCCGGTAGAGCGGAAAGTGCTTTCGTCACTTTCTTTTTACAGCTAGCGCCTCATGTGATACCTGTTAATGACAATGTCACTATTGTCAACTCTTCTGTTGATTCCCCTTTTTTATCAGCAGCTTCAACCACACTGAACTGGCCGAGAGCTAGCAAACAAAAAGAAAAAGCAAGGAAGATTTTTCCTATATTTTCCACGATATTGCTCCTTTCAAAAAGCATTTGTTCATTTACTTTCACTATTATTTTTCACGTCAAACGCTCTGACACGATTTTTTAAATTTCTCAGATATTTATTATAATCTGTAGCTTGCCGTGGAAAACGATTTTTAACTTCTTCTGAAGCTTCCTCAAGATTCCCTACAACTTCTTTTGACGTTTCAACATCTTTTTTTTCAAGAGCGTACCGCAACACCAAATCATAGTATCTGAAATTATTATGAAACAACTGAGTTCTTTTGCCATTTTTATATTTGTCGTAAAAATCTTTTGCAAACACTTCAAAACTATCCACATCTTCAAAAGCCATTTTTTTCATTTTTAAAATGGATTTGTAAACATCTAAGTCAAACTGAGCTTGTTCATCGTATTCCTTCGCTTTTTTTTGAACTTCATCAAATTCTTTTTTCATTTGAGCTACGATTTTCGCTTTTTCTTCACCGTAAATCCCTACAACCTCCATAGCTTTTTTATAAGCGGCATCAATAGATTTGACCGTGCAATTAACAGCTACTTCATCAGGATCGGCAAGCACGCGCCCTTCTTCAGATAAAATTGAAATCGTTGGAAAACCACTGTAATTCAACTTACTCAACAAATAATCGTATTTGCGGTCAGGTATTTTGGTCGTGATAGATAAATAAATGATTTTATCTTTGGCATATTTGATGAATTCATCCGATAAGATCAATTCTTTTTCAACCCTTTCACAAGGTGGACAGGGTGCGTAACTGCGAGTAAAGAAAACGATGATAGCTTTTTTTTCATCCTTCGCTCGTTTCTTCGCTATATCAAAATCTAACTCCCAATTGAGATTTTTGACATAATCTTTTTCCAGCTCTGATTGGTATTTTCGTTGTAGATCTTCAACATTTTCCTGAGCGCTGACATTAAAAAACAAGGCTGCCGCAGTGAAAATTGCAAAAGTTAGGCATTTTAATCGAACAAAACTCATAGTTACTTCATCTCCAACAACCACATTTGTGTTTCTTCATATGAGTGTTCATTTTATAGATTCTTAATAATTAATCAAAAAATAACACTTTCTATATGTAACAAGGATCTATATCATTTTATTTCAAAAAACTATTCTCCATCGCATCCAATGGCTTCAACAGGACAAGCTTCAAGAGCTTCATTACATTGTTCTACTTCATCATCATTTTCTGGTTGTTTGAAGACAATTGAGTGATCATCATCAACAGACGATTTAAAATTAGTGGGAGCCAACTCATTACAAAGGTCACAATCAATGCATTCTTTGTCCACATACCATTTACCAGCAAGATTATCTTCATATTTATTTTCTAGTTCAGCCATTGGGCAAATCTCCTTTTTTATTAGGAATATGCTACCAAATCCCAATTTTATAAGCCATATCATTCACTCTAAAAAAAAAAGTTTTTAGGCTAAATTAACAGTTAAATCGTGTTTTTTCCCATACGACAACATTTTATTTATTTTTAGATATAATATCTTAAATGAAAAAACGTTTAATTTTGGCTCTTTTTATTAACTCTTTAATATCATCATGTTGCTTCTATTCCAGCAATCACCTTGCTGTTATAGAGAATGGCAATTCTAATGGTACAACCAGCTATTACATGGGATCAACCGCCAATCACCATCATTTTTGGGTTGGAGGCAGTCCTCACAGCCCAAAAAATGGTTATGAATACAAAATAAGCCGTCAACAATATCACATGACTCACACCACCCCTTATTCTCCTCACTACGATCAATGGACACATTACAATGCGACAACTCTAAGAGCTAAGGTAAATAACAATAGAAATGTCACTATCAGCACAGGTTACAGAAATCGCAAAGTCCATCGTTGGAGTCGCCCCATCCAACCTAGAATCATCAAAGAATAATAAGACGAAACAATGAAAGCATTTTGTATTAAAATAAAAGGTGAAAAATACTTTTTCGATTACGAAGAAGGTAAAGAACTAGACCTACTGATCACTATTCTTGAAAAAGCTAAAATCAAAGAAACTCCTTTCACCATTGATGATGTCATACAGATCGTCAAACTGATGCCCGATTTTTTCGCTCAAACTGAACAAGACAACGATGAGTAAACATCAGATTTCCATTGCCTATTCCCCTGACGCCGACGACGCTTTTATGTTTTGGGCTCTAGAAACTTGTAAACTCACACACCCAAGTTTTGATTTTAATTTTAAAAGTATGGATACCCAAGCCTTGAACCAAGCCGCTAAAGAAAAAACTTTTGATATCTGCGCAGTTTCTATAGGTACCTTGCCTTATATTTTTGACGAATACCGCTTGCTACCCCACGGAGGATCTGTAGGTGAAGGTTATGGGCCTATCGTGGTTTGCAAAGACAAAAAATACTTGGGCAACTGGCAACAGGGACCTGTCGCCATTCCAGGAGAAAACACCACGGCAGCCTTGGTGTTGCGACTGCTCTATCCTGATATCCCTACCGTGTCTGTCGCCATTTCTCCCTTTGAAGAAGCTTTCAATTGCCTAGAAGACGGGCGAGCCATTGCCTCCCTGCTCATCCACGAAGGCCGGCTGACCTATGAAGAAAAGGGATGTTTTCCCCTGCTTGATATTGGTTTGGCCTGGCAAAAAAAATACCAACTCCCCCTACCATTAGGTGGCAATGTGATCCGTAGGCACTTAGAAAACTCCATCAGCAACACTTTAAACGAACTTTGTCGTGAAAGTATTCAAATGGCCCTCGACAACAAAGACGAAGTCATGGATTACTTGCTGAATTTATCCTTAGGCAACCTCAACAGCAAAGAAAAATTATCGGAATACTTAAACATGTACGCCAATGAAATAACCGCTGGCTACAACTCATCTTGCTACAAAGCAATTGAGAAACTACTCACTATGGGCATGCAAAAAAATCTACTCCCTCCCATCCCCATAGAAGAAATCGACGGCTCGTTCTGGACTTCAACGACCTAAAAGTGGCAGACCCCAAGCCATATCATCTCGATTTACTTTAACATCTACCCTTTTCAACGACATCAATCTTTTTGCTTGGTTTTCATCCACTCGTTTGTCTAATAACCAAACGCGGCAAGCCTTTACTCTTGGCCATGATTGCCTGTGTTGCGAAAAGGCAAAGGGATAATTGTTGTACTTTAGATCAAGATGATTGAAGGTATGCCGTCTTGCTTTTATCCAACCTTCTTCAATGGCTTGAACAATTTCATTACTCCAGGTTGAGCCTCTTGTGACATAAGGCCATTGCGCTCTCACAATAACTGCTTTGATTCCTTGTGGAGAATTAAAATTGTCAGCCATACTTATATTGCTATCTATAGCCCATTGAGGTTTCTTCCAATTCACCGTTAGACCTGTTAGCCGCTGCAACGTTGTGGCATCCATCGCAGCAGAAAAATGGTCGCCTTCTTGCAAATATTCTTTCAAAAAAAATGCTTGCTCTTCCAAAAAATCATTGTCTGTTTCACGTACTTGCTGCCATGCCAAGGCAGAATTGCGGTATATGCCTTGCCAATCTCGATTAAGGGGCATTGCCAAACGTACAGACGCCTTAGGGCTGACCGTACCTATTAATGCGACAGGAAGATTTTGAAAAACATAACTACAGGTCCACAACAACAACACCGCAGTTGCCGCAAAAGGGCGTTTGTTCGCCCATTCATTGAAACACAAAATCAAAGTTAGCAACAACAAGGGTAAAAACATCATGAGATGACGCGTCAGCAAACTGGGTATCACAAAAAATAAAGGCAATAGTGTTGTCCCCAGCAAAAAGGGCTGTAACTTTTTCACCTTCCACGTACTCAGTAGCATCACAGCGATTAATAATAAAGGGAAAATGTTCAAGTTAAATTCCGCCAGATGAATTTTAAGAATCCAAAAAATTGATTGTGTTTTGTCACTCAAATTCAACACGTATTCGCCCGTATCAGACAACACAAAAGCATGCAAAACAATTAGTAGTAAAGGCAAGGTCCACATACGCAACAAAACAACAACTTGTTTTTTGTCTCGAACACGCTGCATCAACAACAGTAACAACAAAAACAACGCGCACACTGTCCAATTAATATAATACAAACTCACAAGCTGTATGACCCACAAATACTTCACCCGTTTCACAGGCAATAACCATAAGTACAATCCCCAAGTCAGCAAAAACCACGTCACGGGATAATATTTCAGCTGCACACTCAGCGTCCACACCCAAGGTACAGCCAACCACAACAGGGCCGCCAACAAACCCACAGCCGAATTTTTTGTATAACGAGCCAACAAACAAGTAAATAACATCACCTGAGCGATACCAAAAAAAGCAAAGGGCCATCGTGCCCAACGCCATGGATGCTCTGCGCCGCAGAAAACTGCCATTTTAAATCCTATGATAGCCAAAAGATTTTCTGCATTAGTGACAACAGGCAAATCACCGTCTTTCAGGTGTGGGATAGCTAAATTTTCAAAAGTTGCTTGCTCTTCTCGTATAAATTTTCGAGAGCCTGTTTCCATAAGACTACGGGCACCAAAGGCTACCAATTCTTCATCATGCCAAAGAGAACGCTGAAATTGAGGACTCCACAACAAACAAAGGGTGGCAAAAAAAAAGAAGATCAAAAAATATTTTTTTTGTGCTGGGCTCAAATGTCTTAGGACTCAGAACTTGATTTTAAGAGTTCAGCTACACGCTGACAGGCGGTTGTTGCGGCTCTATCTTGGTTTTCTGCCCATTCAGCCCCACCGTTTTCACCCACAAAATTACTCAAACCCAACACTGCTCCAAAATCTACTTCAAAACGTTTGCAAACTCTTGCCACTCCCCACAGTTCTAGATTTTCTACATGAGCCGCAAATTTAGTCGCATTTTCTGCAAGATCGCGAGTTTCACTGACCCCTGTCGGAGACCACACATGCACACCTTCAGTTTCAGGCCTAAGTCCACATTCAATATTCTCAAACAAAGAACCTACCAAACGTTCACCAGGCACCTGAGCCGGCTGTACCCAAGAAACTTCTACAGCTTCACCAATAGTGAGATTGTGCCCGGGAAGAATGCCCGCCGTACCCACAAAGTAAACACAATCAAATGGGGCTGCCGACAAAATTTGAGATAAGGTAATGGCCGCTTCCACATTACCAATTCCCAAAGAAGCAAGGGTCACACGTTGAGAGTGAATCACTCCCTTAAGAAGACCACTTTCTTCTTTTGCTTTTGAAACAAAAGCTTTTAAGGAAGTCAATTCTGTACTGATCGCCGAACAAATTAACCAGTTCACGCGGAAGCCACCGCAACAATATTAACTAACCGTTTGGGAACCACCACTATTTTTTTAACCACTTTGCCCTCCATTTTAGCTTTAACCTTTTCATGATCCATGGCTAAATTTTGTAATTCTTCTTTACCCAGATCTCCTGACACATTAAGCTTGCAACAGATCTTTCCATTGAACTGAACAGGGATTTCAACCCTATCGTCAATTGTCAAACTATTATCATAAGTGGGCCAAGGATGATATGAAAGTGATTCGCTGTTTCCCAAAAGTTGCCAGCATTCTTCAGCCAAATGAGGTGCAAAAGGTGCGAGTAGTAAAACTAGGGTTTCTAGGTCAATTCTCGGACGTTTTTCAGCTTTAGTGAGCGCATTTGTGAACTCCATCAAACGGGAAATTCCCGTGTTGAACGACAAATTGTCTAGATCATTTGTGACTGCTTTGATTGTTTTATGTCTTAAGCGTATGAGTTTTTCGTCCTCGTCTTCCGTGATACGGGGACTTAATTTTTCAAAATCCTCATCCCACATAAGGCGCGAAACACGGTCCAAAAATCGACGGACACCATCCACGCCATTGGCGCTCCAAGGCTTCGGCGTTTTTTCTAAAGGTCCCATAAACATTTCAAACAATCTCAATGAATCCGCTCCATGTTCGTTAACCACGTCATCCGGATTCACCACATTACCTCTACTCTTAGACATCTTGCTGCCATCTTCGCCAAGAATCATGCCTTGATTGACGAGTTTTTGATAAGGTTCTTTATGACTGACCAAACCAAAATCAAACAATACTTTATGCCAAAAACGTGAATACAACAAATGCAACACCGCATGCTCAGCCCCTCCAATATAAAGATCCACCTGACCCCAATATTTTTCAACATCACTGTCTACAAAAGCCTTTGTATTTCTAGGATCCATAAAACGAAGATAGTACCAGCTACTCCCTGCCCATTGAGGCATGGTATTAGTTTCTCTTTTAGCAGGGCGACCATCACTCGCCGTTGTAGCTACCCAATCATGAATGTTGGCCAAGGGGCTTTCACCTGTACCACTTGGTTCATAGCTCTCCACTTGAGGTAATGTCACAGGCAATTGATCATCAGGAACCAGTTCCACACTGCCATCTTCTTTATGAATTAGAGGAAAAGGTTCTCCCCAATAACGCTGCCTTGCAAAAATCCAGTCACGCATTTTGTAATTGATGGTTTTTTCACCAATATTATTTTCAGTCAAATAAGCTATGATTTTCTTTTTGGCTTCAGGCACAGCTAAACCATCCAAAAATTCACTGTTCACCAAAACAGAATTCTTACTTTGATCGGTATAAGCGGCCTCATTCACCTCCCCACCTGAAATCACTTCAACAATATCCAGATCGAAAGCTTTAGCAAATGCCCAATCACGTTCATCGTGAGCAGGCACCGCCATGATCGCCCCTGTGCCGTAACCCATCAACACGTAATCAGCTACCCATACGGGTATTTCTGCATTTGTTAAGGGGTTGATGGCCATAGCACCTGTAAAAATGCCCGTTTTTTCTTTGGCTGTTTCACTGCGTTCCAGATCACTTTTGAAACTAGCCTCTTTCACATATTTTTCAACTGCGGTACGTTGCCCTTCTGTTGTGATGTCTTTGACAAAAGGATACTCAGGTGACAACACCATATAAGTGGCCCCAAACAAGGTATCTGGCCTTGTAGTGAACACTTCAATACTTTTATCACTACCTTTTAGCGGGAAAACCACCTTGGCTCCTTCACTACGGCCAATCCAGTTACGCTGCATTTCCTTGATGCTTTCTGGCCAATCCAAACCATCTAAATCTTCCAGCAAACGTTGAGCATACGCTGTAATTTTTAAATTCCATTGTCTGAGATTTTTTTTACCCACGGGGTTGTCACAAATTTCATGAAGACCTTCTTTTACTTCTTCATTAGCCACACCTACTTTACAATGTGCACACCAATTGATAGGCATTTTTTTTTCGTAAGCCAACCCTTTTTCATACAATTTTTTAAATATCCACTGAGTCCACTTCACATATTCTGGATGAGTGGTAGAAATTTCTCTATCCCAATCATAACTAAAACCCAAAGCTTTAATTTGACGACGAAAATTCTTGATGTTTTTCCCTGTACTGATTTCAGGATGAGTCCCTGTACGAATGGCATAACGCTCTGCCGGCAAACCAAAAGCATCCCATCCCATGGGATGCAATACATTCAACCCACACATTCTTTTGTAACGGCAAACAATATCCGTTGCGGTATAACCCTCAGGGTGTCCCACATGTAAACCAGCTCCCGAAGGATAAGGGAACATGTCCAGTGCATAAAATTTTTCTTTAGTTGGATCTTCCGTAACTTTAAAAGTTTTGTTACTTTCCCAAAAGTCCTGCCATTTTTTTTCAATTGTTAAGTGATCGTAGGGCAATTTTCTTCCTTAATCTTATAGTTTCGCCTGATTTTAATACGCTAGGGCACATTTTTTCTATGATCAACACATTAAAACTGAGTTTTTTTAACAAAATAAAGGGACCTCCATTGTCAAGTTGTTGTGAATTATTAGTTTTCCGCTGTTCTTAAGTTCTTTTTGATATTGTATCTCCAAAAATAAACGTAAAATGTGGAGATAAAAGAATGATATCTTTAAAACGTTAACTAGGAGAAACAATAAATGATTAGCTTAACATCAAAATTAACTCTAATTTTTACCTTAATATCATTCAGTTCATGCTACACAAACACAAACAACAATGAAATCAACGTGTTACCTAAAAAACCGAATATCCTCTTTATCATGACAGATGATCAAGGCGCATGGACACCAGGTTATCGTAACTTTAAAGGTGCTCACACTCCCATACTTGATACATTACGAACGCAAAGTGTTGATTTTACAAATGCCATGGTCACCACTCCCGTTTGCTCTCCCTCAAGAGCAACTTTATTAACGGGACTTTATGCTTGTGAACACGGTATCACCGATTATATTGTCAATACCGATAGCAACACACTTGGCCTCAACAATCAATTACAAAGCTGGCCTCGCTTATTGCAACAAGCCGGCTACGCAACAGGATTGATTGGCAAATGGCATTTGGGCCACAACAATTCACAACATCACCCCTCAAAATATGGCTATGATGAATTTATGGGTTTTTTACGTGGAGGTCACACACCCAAAAATCCAACACTTGAAAAAAATGGCATCACAAAAAAATATGAAGGTCTCATGTGTGACATCCTCACAGACAACGCCATTGAATTCATTCAAAAACACAGTGAACATCCTTTTGCACTAAGTGTACATTACCGATCCCCCCACACGGTCTATCTTCCTGTCGCGGATGAGGATTGGGCACCACATCAAAATGGTGGTCACTATGTTCCCGAGTACCCCCAAATGGATCCTAGAATAGCTGCTAAAAAAATGGCCGAATACTGTGCCGCTGTCACCATAGTCGATCGAAATGTAGGACGAATCCTCAAAGAACTTGAAAACAAAAAAATATCCGATAAAACAATTGTTGTGTTCACATCTGATCATGGCTATAACCGGGGACATCATGGTGTTTGGTCTAAAGGTAATAGTGTATGGATGGTCAAAAAAACTAAAAAATGGCCTCATATCAGCCCCAAGTGGCGACCTAATTTATGGGACACCTCTCTTAAGGTACCACTTTTGATCAAATGGCCTGGAGTAGTGAAAGAAAATTCAACCAACACTAAAACGGTTGATTTCACTGATTTTTTTCCAAGCATTTGCCGCTGGGCTGGCGTGGCTCTGCCCAAAACATTTGTCCAAAGAGGACAAGACATCACTCCTCTACTCATAGGGCAAGAAGTTGACTGGAACAACGAAATGTACAGTGAATACGACCAAAATCATGGAGACACTGAAGCATGGATGCGCTCTTACAGAACGGCTGAATGGAAAGTCATGATTGATTTTCGAAATAGTGGACGTGGTGATCTTTACGATCTAAAAAAAGATCCTGACGAAAAAAACAATCTCTACCATTCCAAAAACAGCAAACACCAAAAAATTATCAATGACTATCGTGAAATAATTATCAAAAAAATGAAAGACCTTAAAGACCCCAAGCTTCAATCAATTAATGTGGGGAATGCCCCCGAAACGCAAAAATAGCTTTCTCACTTAGTCCCTGCAACCGCCTTCTGTAACATCGATGTCCCTGAACTCCTTGCCATATCTCTTTTTAAATAGGGCTTGGTGATAAAAGCCCTTTCACTACCGAAATAATCGACGTTCCAGATGAGCAAGCATACATCATGTCACTACAAGAAAATCTAACGCGTATTCCGCCCGCATCCATCGAATACGCAAAAGCCTTATTGGAAATGAAACAACGTGGCGCAGATTTTCACGAGCTCGCCAGAATAACCGGAAAAAGCAAAGCTTTGATGGCGAAGTACATTCAACTAATGGAACAAGGTGAAGACAAACTCATCACCGGTGTCGATCAAGGCTTGTTTTCAATTTCATTCGCTATGGACGTGGCCGCTTCAAAACACAGTGACATTCAAAACGTTCTTATGGAAGCGTATGACAAAGGTGTTATTGGTCATAAGAACATGTACCGTGTTCGGCGAATTTTGGAACGACGCAAAAATCGAGCACAAACCGATGGCCGAGTCAGATTCAAAGGAACACTTGAAGAACTTCGAAGTGAAATCAATCGTGTGACAAAAGAGAAAAAGATATATGTCACTCAAGCGAAAAGTCGTGAAACCCGTCTCACTCAAGTTTCTCTCGCACTAGATAAAATTTCCGAAGACGATGAATTCAACGAATTATTAAAAACTACTGGCCTCATCAATGAAAAACCAAAATTAAAAGGAGAATACTCATGAGCGACATTGAAAAAACAACGGTCGAAGGTGAAGACGTGCCCATTATTTCACTGGTTCCAGTAAAAAAAAGGAAATGTGACCCAAGAGCTCTAAAGAAATTAAGGGCCAGTATCGAGTATTCAGGACTCATAGAACCCCTCTTGGTTTGCAGCAAAAACAATGATTTCTTCATATTGGATGGGTATTTGAGATATATAGTATTTTTGGAAATGGGTGTCGAAACTGTACCCTGTCATATTCTTGATTCCATGGATTTATACACACCCAATCGACAAGTTAACAACGTATCTCCGATCCAAGAAAGACGAATGATTCGAAAGGCCTTAGAAACAATTCCCGAAAAAGAAATCGCCAAAGCATTTGGAATGATATCTGTCACACACAAATTATCGTTAATCATTCTCAATCAACTGCACCCAGACATTGTTCAATATTACGACAGTGGAACCATTTCAAAGGTTCATGCCCGAGAATTGACTTTTGTGAGTAAAGAAAGACAAAAAGAAATATTCAACCTCATGAAAGAGATGAATGATTTCAGCGCAGAATTTATTCGAAGTCAAATTCTCAAAACCCCAAGCAATCAACGGTCCAAGACAAAGAAATTAAATACGCCCTGGGAAAAACGTTATCGAACCAGAGCCACATTGTCCAAAAAATTAACAGCTGTAGAAAAGAATTACGACTATTACAGTATGACCTTCAAACAATATTCTACAGATCTAATCAAACTCTCAATCTACATCAGGCAAATCGTGAACGACCCAGATGTGGGTTCTTACATCAAAGAGAAATTTCCCAAGGAATTCATGCTGTTTAGACGAGTGTTAAAAAATGAAGGGGATGACATTTAAAGCGATATTCAATGCAATTGGCGGTGTCATTTTTGATTTCATCGGTAGAATCCCAGATACTACCGATATTTCATATGCGCCATTCAAACCATTTGCCTCATTCAACACTGCACGCCATCAACCCTGCCCACCCCTTGAGATCAATCTGTTTTTTCCTTAATCCCTTCGAAAATTGGCATGACATAATCTTTAATATTAACCATCACAGTTCTTAAGTCTGGAGCATCTTGCGGCGCTTTCTTTTTCACAAAAGCTGCCCACTGTTTCACCTTACCTTCGTCATCATAAAATTGATCAGTTAGAGCCACTGGAACTTCAGACGGGATTTCCGTGCCCCTTCTTTCAAACGTCGACCGAATTGACTCGGTCACTTCTACCGTGTTCAAATCATACGCTTCGACTAGGTGATTGATATCAAAGAAATCTTTCATGCGACTGTTATCAAAACCAAGGTCCACCATAGCTTCAACCTTCTCAGCGATCACCGTTTGCTTTTGATACGCTTTCACCTTCGGAGCCGGGAGATCCAACAGCGTTGGGTATTCTTCTTCAACAAGTTCAATGACAACCGCATCTCCGAATCCTATATCAACTTGAAGTACCAGTGGTGAATTACCAAGCATCGCCTTCATTTTGATGCGGATACCGTTATACAAATCCATATCTTTAATGTCTTCACCTTTGACTGATTCAGGGTCAAACTCAAGACCACTGTCCGAATCGGGTACAGCACATATATCACGAAAAGCTTTTTCCATTGCAGCAATATCAATATCACCATAACCTAACAAATCAATATCTTGAGTTGTTCGATGCGGTGTATCCGCCCAAAGGCTAAACAACATCGCTCCTTTTAGAACGAACTGCTCCGCATGTTGCGATTGACTGAGTTTATAGAGCAATCTCTCCAGAGCATATTTTTTGAGGAGGTTCATGTTGTCTTTATGTACATTAGGATCAAATACATTTTTCAAACGAGCTCGCACAGAAGCAACTAAAGACTTGTTCACGAGACCATCATTTCGAGATAAGGCGACATTACTTTTTTCACTCTCAGCATTGTTGCAGCTTTAGTTAGATCATTCATGGTGTAGCCACGCTCTTTTCTATAACGCCAAAATTCATTTAGCGCTTCCAGAGCTACATCTAGACCTATCTTGTTTCTGTATTTAAAACATTCGGCAACTGTGCGCGCAGCAGATGCGATTCGGCATTTCACTCCCTCCACCTCATGAACTTCAACATACTTTTTCATGGCGGTGTCTGAAAAATACATACGGTGTATCACTGGGTAATCTACTTGAGGTGTGCGCGCTTTATTCGGTAGCCCCACCCAAACACCATCAGCGTATTGCGTTCCAAGTTCATGAAAATTGAGGGCACTCAGAAGACAAATAACACCTTTAGGCATAAGCTTCATCGCAATAGCCATATCATGGTGAACGCCAAACTCATGATCAGATTTTCGATACACCCCCTTAGTGACATGTTCAAGAACTCCGCTATTCACCAGCTCCGTGAGTTTATAGCGTGGAATATCCCTATCACTCAGATCTTTTGCTCTGATAATGCCTTTTTCTTTAAAAAAATCGCTATTTGAATACTTCATGTAGGTAATTATAAACAATTACCTACAATTAGTACAGTTTAAAATACCTAATGTCAGCAATTATATTTATTTACCTACAAATAGTATTTTTACAGCGTAAACCGTTGTCATAAAAGGGGTTATGAATTGTTGCAGCCGTGCGCATTCAACATTTTAGTGCAGCGCACGATCCCATCATACCATATATGTCAAAATTGAACCATCAACTCCAATTTACCATTCTTCACTTTGAATCTTTAAAATCAAAGCCCCTTACCTGACCAGCAATTCCCAAAACTTCTTCAGCCATTTTGAACTTTTTATGAGCCTGTAGAATCCAAGCCACCTTAACAAGATCTTCGATCGCTCCTTGCAACATACTCAAAACCACATTCACGAAATCATCTTTTTCACCAGGAAGAATCATAATTCCGACCTCCCAACACAAATTCACCCTTAAAAAATGGGCATACAACACCAATCGTCATGATGACACTCTTCAATCTGCTGCCTATAAGCCGTCATCGAAAACTTACGAAGCTTTGAGCCATCTTCCTTCGCCCCTTCAATATCCGACCAACTAGCAATCGCCGCCTGCAAACTAAGGTTCTTCATCAAATGTCACTTTCATTAAATTTTGTTTCTTCTTCTCTTCCCACGGTGGCAGCCACCACTGACAACCCGAGTTCCACCATCAGTTTTTGTTCTTTGGCGATCTGCCTCAGCTCTGTTTCCCAGTCTTTACCGTGTTTGGCATATTCACCCGCCAAATTCGTGGTCATGCTGGCAAGGCGCATGGCTTGTGCTTTGGCTTCTTTAGCCGGGTCCACATGTTCCTGCCCATCCCAAAACCACTGGTGAGGCCACTCGGCTCCATTCATGCGGAGCTCTTGTGGCAGATATCCTTCAATCAAAATGGCTTCTTGCATCCAAGCGTCGAAGATTTTGTCGAGCACGACGTTTTCAATATGTGCTTGACCAATACGAATTGATTTGAAATACACCTGATGATCCAGGCGGCCACTGGCGTAGTTGTAACCAGAGGAATTCCCTGCGGCCACGTTAAATGGCATGTTGAGGCAACGAGCGATCTCATTGAGTAGCTCATGTTTGAACTCAGCATAAGTGGTGGCAGGTTGTTCTGCCTTCACCTGCCCCATTTTCCAACCGCTGGGCATGGTGAGTAGTGACCGTGCCTCCAACTCAATGGTGTCCATGGCTTCTACTTCATCGGCCTCACCATTGGCGGGTGCATCGGTGTACAAAATACCGGCAAAATCAGCCGCTGTTTCTGCAGCTCCCAAAACGGCCAAGGTGTAACGGCGTAGTTGGGCGAAAAGAGGCAAGGCCGGTGTGATCTCTGGCACTCCACGGCTTTGGCCTGGGCGATCTGCCTTAAACAGATGCACCATAAATTTGGCATCAATGCGTTCATATTCCAAATCAAAAAAATCCACATCTCCCGGATGTGATTTCAAAACATGGTATTCCTTTGGGTTCCCATACTTATCAAAAACAATCCCATCCACACTCAGTGGCCCCAGTGTCTCTAGGCTTGGTGTCGCCACCTGATCGGCCTCAATCAGCCGTAGATCTAATTTGACTTTGGTTTTGAGCTCAGCGTTATTCGCCAAAACAAAAAACCCTTCACCATCCTCTCCCAAACACATCCGCAAGGTACGCAGCTTCTCCGCCAACCCCACAGCCTTCGCCCATTTAGAAAATTCTTTCTCAATCAATCGGTTGATCTCATCGGCTTCAGCCAAAAACTGAAGCCTCGGCCCGGTGCCCACGATGTCATTAGCTAGTGTGGAAATAATCCCACGCGCATAAGAGTTATTGGCTACTTCATAACGGCAGCGATTTCTAAGAATCCGCCGCACTTCAGGGCTGGCCGCCGCATCCGCACTGAGCCCATCAGAATTCGCCCAATGCCGATAATTCCCCCCGGTCGTCACCGCCGAATCGAAGCGGCCTCTCAACATCTTGGTCAAGAGACCGCGTCGCTCGTCACCCAAACGAAAGGAAGAAACCAAATTTCTCACCCAGCCCAACATCAAACTGTCCCCGGAGGAATGGTTTTTGACATCTTGATGCCAAGACCTTTTTTCTTGGCTGCTTTTTTGCTGTTGAGGTGTTTATCCAGAGCGATCTGGTCAGAAAGTGAGTGTTGCTCCACCTCACTGGAGTCACCTTTGGCCCGTTTGGGGCCGTTGGCATTGGTAAGGATGGTGTTTTCTAGGTCGTCTGACAATTTTTTCTCCACAGGGGAAGCCAGAATTTTTGGCTTCTTATGGAGTTACTTACCCAGAGAGGCATGGAAGTGTCGATTATTTATCTATTGCTAAAAAATAGATTCAACCGAAAATAAATAAAATAGTTATTTGGACCCACGGCTTAAAAGAACTCACAACCACACCATATCACGCTGAAATTAAAAGACTTACAAAACACAGTATGTCTTGGTGCCATATAGGTGACCACTCTATTGAACAGTGATTTGACCAACCATTAGCATAGGCAGCAACATGTCCCTTATCTCACGCAATTCCTGATTTTCAACTTCATTCAGATTCATTTTTTCAAACAGAGGCAAACAGATTTTTTCAAATTCCTCTTGTAAAACTTTTGGCGGTACAATTATTTTAATACCTTCAAGTTGAGATCGACTTAATTCAACCTGACCTGTTGAACCCAATGCAAAACTTTCAATCTCATTTTGCTTCTCCACCAGGAGCACCCCTAAATAAACCTTATTAATCTTCTTGTCGTCACCCCTAACAAAAGTCACATGCGAATCCACTGTAACTATTTCTTCGTCTAACCGTTTAAGTAACGCTACCCTACCTAATGTTCCCACGCCCGTAGAATTTACAAGGACATCAAATAATCGTACTTTTTTAGCATCGACACCCTTTGATGACACCTCGTCGTGTCTACGACCCAACTCAAAATTAACAGTTCCATTTCTAATACATTTCTGGTTAAGAACACAAACACCATCATTTTGAACGTATTTTGGAGAAATTCCTCTCGAAATCTTAGATGTTAGCTCAACCAATTCATGCACCTTCCAACCGAATGGAATGTTAATATTAAGATCATCGTAACTACTCAGGTTCTTAGCAGGTCAAGAAAGCCCGACCCTGCAGTGCGTCAGTCATGGCTTTTAAGATTTTGACAGAATTTTTACGACAGGTCGAGATATAGCTTCGAATTCGACAAAAGACA